>JAEEGK010015554.1_pt1 | contig 16844 bp, 2 predicted proteins | sample 8958771 | NCBI WGS metagenome assembly JAEEGK01 (sample SAMN16246547, study PRJNA631951) | gut metagenome | biome: gut microbiome; feature: rumen; material: SC-attached | host: Bos | place: Iran: Karaj | collected 2018-10 | reverse complement strand
TACCAGAAGATTAGATGATAATTCATATGAAATGAAAAAAACTAAAACAATAAAAAGCAAATATTTATTAAATGTTATTCCTCAAAATGATGATTTATTTACTGCTTACATTGCAATTCTTTCAAGAGATGAAGTTTCAGAAGATGTTACTATAGAAACTTTTAATGATTCAGAAATCATTAATAATGATGAAGATAATAATTTTAAGGCTGTAGCAAAATTTGATTTTTATAAAAATGGAACAAAAAAAGAAACCAGTTTCTTAAAAAACACACAAATTATATATCAAAATGAAATTGAAGCTATAATTCCATGTTTAATTCCTTCATTAAATTCAAATAAAAATAAATTAAATAAAACAAGCTATAGTCTTCAAGATACAGTTAATCAACCTATTATTATTGGAAATGAAAATTTAGATTTATCTACTTCTGAAATAGAAGTTGTTACTTTAAATCAACAAGTAAATAGTGTAAAAATGAATTCTACTTCAAAAATGGCTAATAGTGAATTTGAAAGAGATGATGAAAATACTTATTTGGATGAAACTACAACTATAAATTGTTTAATTAAATCAGTAGAAACTACTTCAAATCAAAATATTAATTTTTTAAATGAAGATGGAGATTTATTAGCAAAAAAATATGAGGAAAAATTCAAAAAATTAAAATTTGAAGAATCTTCTTCAAGTAGATTAAGATTATTATCAAATGAAAAATATGCTGATAATATTAGATTAAAAAATGAGAATGAAAAAGAATATAAAATTATTAAAAATATAAGAGATCTTGAAGGTGTTGAATTTACACAATCAATGGAAAATTCTTTTGTATTTAGACATGAAATATTTAAAATTGATACATTAGGATTAAAATTGTCGTTAAGAGCTGATATTGAATGGGTTCCTAAACAAAGTTTAATATATTTTAAACTTTCATATTTAAAGGGAACAGAAGTTCTTGAAATTCTTTCAGATTATATAAAAATTGAGAATTACAATGAGGTGGCTGTTTCATATAGAACAGTAATAATTACTATTATAAAATATTTAGATGAAGATATTCTTCAAAAAATCGATGAAAATTATGATGAAATATCTGAATTATTGAATAATCAATTGCTTAATTATGCAAATAATTTAGATAAAGTATTAGATCCTTTATCTAAATTATTTAATGAATCTTTAAAAGAAAAACTAGACCAATTCAAAAGGGATATTATTGATTATTCCTCTTATCGTTATAATCCATTATTTGATCATTTATATTATCCTTTAGAACCTTATATAAAACAAATTGAAGATCAAATAAAAAATGGAAGTCAAAGTGAAATAAATCAATTAATTTCTGAATCAAATTTAACAGTTATAACATTAATAGACACACAAAAAGCAAATATAACAAATTTAATTGCATCTGTTAAAGATTTTATTAATAATTCAACTATTTCAATAAATAAATTAAATGATTATGAAAAAGTAGGTATAGATTTTTATTATAGAGTGAAAGAAATTTTCGAAAGAATAGATGTTATAATAGATTCATTTGATGATTTAATCATCAGTTCAATGAAAAAAGAACTTTTACAATTAGAAATTTATGTAAATGATACTATATATATGAATGAAATGGATTCAATATTTGATGAAATTGAAATAATATGGGATATTTTCCACAATAACCAAATACTAAATGAAACAGTACTTAATGATAATGCAATAAAAATTTTAAATAAATTAGAAGTATTAAGAAATAGATATTTAAATATAAAAGATAATTTATTATCTTCAGTTAATGATGTTTATGAAACAATTAAGAATAATAATTTATTAAGTGCTTCATCAAATATTAAATTATTAAAAAATGATTTGAAAATTCAAGAAGAAACTTTTATTGAATTAATAAATAAAAAAGTGAATTTTATTTCAAATTATACAGTTTATAATAAAGATATTAAAAAAATAACAGAAATTGAAAATGAAATATCAAAATTAAATATAAGTGCATATAAAGCAAATATTATAGATAAATTAGAAGAATTTAATATAGATTCATTTATAAGTTTATCTGAAAAAAAAAAATTTAAAGAAAAAATAAAAAATGAAGTTAATTTATTGGTGAATAATTTAATAAATTATAAAAAAGATAAATTTTTAACAAATTTTGAAAATATTTTAGCCGAATTTAATAATTTAATTTCTGATAATAAAATTAATAATATTATGTCATCCATGTATCAAAAATTTAATTCATCATTTTTAAATAGTCTTCTTAATAATTATTATCAAATTTTAATAAATGAGGGAATTTCAAAATTATCAAATTTAAAAGAAGAAATAAAAAATTCTATGAAAGAATATATAACAATTCCAGTTGAATTATTAACTAAAATAAAAAGTATTTCAAAAAATAAAAATAATAATGTTGAAAATGTAAATACTAATTTTAATTTAAATGTAAATAAAATATTTTTAAATCTTTTTGATTCAATTATTTCTGATATAATTAATTTAATTTCTACTGAAATTAATTATATAAAAGAAAATATCCCTAATAATTATTATAATGATATCATTAATAATTTTCTTCAACAATATGAGAATTGTAAAACAATTTTAGAAGATAAAAAATCAGATTATAGGTCTTCAATTATTTTAGAATTTGATACTTTATCAACAATAAATAAAAATGAAGAAAAAATTGAAAATTCAATTAAAGAAATCTCAAATGATTTATTATCTCATTATGAAAAAACATTTTGCCTAGATAGTATCAATAATTGTCCAAATGATCAATATAAAAAAATGGATGAATATGATAAATATTATTTCCAAGTTTCTAAATTAAGAGATGCATTAAATCACTTAACATTACTTCAATCATATATTAATGATGTTATTAGTGATGATAATTTAAAAGATCTTTCTGTAGATGAATTTGTTAATTTATATAAAAACCCTAATGATTTTGATGAATATACTATTAATGGAGAAATTAAAGGATTTTTACATGTTTTAAATGCTGAAGGATTTTCAAAAATAAAAAGCAATGTTTATTACTTAAAAGAGGCTATTAAAAGTGGCTTTACTTCAGGTTATAATATAAGTGATGAAATATATACAACTTTCTTTGAAACTTTGTTGGAAATTCCAAAAGATTTAGAAGATAATCTTAATAAAATATTTACTGAAGCTAAAAAAAAAGTCAGAAAAGGATATACTAACGATTTAAATTTTTATACAAACAATAAATTTTATTTTGATGCAGCACATACAAATTTAGAAAAAGAATTTAATGACATTATTGATGATTATATTAAAAAATTAGAAAACAAACAAAATAATGCTTTAGATTCTTTAACATTTAATAAAGAATTTAATAAAACATTGGTTGAACATTTTGAATCTATAATATATAATGATATTAATTCATATGAAAAAGAATTATCAATTATTTTTTCTTCTTTAGGAGAAAAAAATTGTATTTTATTGAATTATAATTTAACCTTAAAAGATATTTTATCTGATGCAATTTCTGAATTAAAAAATGAGATTTCTTATAAAATTAAAAATAATTTAGAATTCAGATATCAAGTCCCATTACAGGATTTTAAAAAAGTAATTATTAAATATTTTGAAAATTTTAATTTTTATTTTAAAGAAAGTTACAGATTTTTTTTTATCAGTTATAGAACTATTTTATTAGATAGAACTGAACAAATACAATCTAATGATACTAAGGTAATAACTTCATTAACTCCTTTAATTAAAGAAGGTTTTGAAAATGGATTAAAAGATAGTTTAAATGGAATTGGAAATTTAATTAATGAAAATAATTTTTCAATAAAGTTTAACAATAAAACTACTATTAATAACATTTTAAACAAATTATTTAAGAATATTGCATTAACTATTCCAAATATTAATTCTAATTTGAATCCTAATATTAATAATTTAAAAGATTCATGTAATCAAGAATTAAAAAGAGAAAAAGATTTATTTAAAGATAATGTTTTAGATACTATTATAAAAGGATTTAATAATACAGTTAAAACCTTTATTAAAGTAAAAGGAAAATCTTATTTAGAAAATTTATTTATAGATGATTATGAAAATAAAATTCAAACAAAATTAGATTATATTTTAAGTCAATGCAAAGAAATTGATGAATATTTATATTTAGTAATTAAAAATTTATTTGATGTCGATTCTTATTTAACTGATTCAGTTGAAGAAGTTTATTATCAATTAATGAATTATATTAATGATGGAATTACTCAAGATAAAGTTTCAGTAAAAATCCTTAAAAAACTTTTTGATTTTAAATATGATTCTGCAAAAAAAATTGTTAATTATTTCAAAGAGTATACTTTAGGTATATTAAAAAGTAGTTCATTTAAAAATTCACTTCCTTTACAAGTTATAGAATTAATCCCAACTTATATTCCATTGACAATTACATTAAATTTCACTAACATTTATTATGAAATTTTAGATTCTGAATATTTAATACAAATGCAAAATGAATATAGTACTAATATTAATGAAAAAAGAGAAAATATTATTAAAGAAATAAATAAGTTTAAATTTGAAAGGTCAATTCAAATTGGAAAACTAGGTCAAGGAATGAAAAGTTCTGATTTAGCTTCAGCCATTGTTGAATATAATGTATTAAATGCAACTTTAAGTAAAATTAATAATGATTTTTATTTTGATTTATCAGATTCTAAAAAAGAAAAAGCATATAATTTATTAGCAAATGATAATTTAAAAAATTTATTGAAAACAATTAAAGTTAAATATAATCAAAGTTATAATGATGTTCAAAGGAATATAAATAATTATGTATATATTAATTTAGATTTATCAAAATTCCGAAATGAAATCAATAAATTAAATACTTTTGATTCTATTAATGAAGATTTTAATCAATTTACAATAATTAAAGAAGAATTTGAATCAAAAATTCTTGATTTATTTGAAAATTTAACAATCAATGTAAAAAATAAATATGAAAAACAAACATCTTTAAATAATACTATAAAACCTGTCAATTTAAATTTAAGAAGATTAGATAATGACATTCAAATTGAATCAATACAATCAATAATTGATCAAATAGAAATTAAATTTTCTAATTTTACAAAAGTTCTTTCAAATCTAGAAAATTTAACAAGTATTTCAAGTAAATTAACCCAAATTAATAATGCAATTACTGTTCAATTAATTTCACTTAATAATACATTAGAAAGCTACTTATCATATGCCAAATTCTATCTTCAAAGAGAATCAACTTTAGCAAATTATGAAAATAATATGACAAAAATATATTTACAAGTTGAACAATCCTTAAATAATTATATAAATTCTCAATCAATAATAATTGAAAAAATTTATGAATCTTTATCATTATATAAATCAATTTTTGATGATGAAATTAAATCAGAATTAATTCAAAAAATTAATAAAATAATTAAAGATTATTCCAAAGAATTAATAAAACAATATTTAAAGAATTCATATGATAGTAAATCAAAAAATTTTGATGAAAAAAGAATTAAAGAATTAACTAATTTAGGTGGATTAAGTGATGCTTTAGGAAGTACTAGATTATATTATGAGACTACTTTAGAAAAAACCACATTAAACTATGAATATAACTTTGCAACCGACCCTGATAATTATAAAGTTTATTTAAATCTTTCAGCTAAAGCTTCAGCTGATGCTAAAATTACTTATGAAAGTGAATCTATAAGTACTAACGTTGGTGGAACTTTAGGTCAAGGAATGATTGGATTGAATCTTGAAATGGATTTCTTCAATGAAATTGTGAATGCTATATATAAAACTGAATTTAATAATACAACTGTCAAAAAAGAATTAAAAGAAAAGACTACTATGAATTCTTATAAGAAATGCATTGATGCAATTGAATGTTTTAATATGTGTCCTGATATTGTTGATAAATCAACAAAGAAAGAAATACCAGATTCTACTGATTTAGATTATTATAAAAATTCAAGTTTATATATTTTAATTACAAATAATGAAAATAGAACATGTACTTATGCAAATTATATGTTTACCATTACAGATGAATTTTATTCATTTAATTCAAGTTTAAAAAGAACTGTTTAAAAATCATTAAATAAAGGTTTTATTTTTTTTTATTTTTAATTATTTAATATTTAATATTTAATATTTATAATAAAATAATTATAAATTATTATGATTTTAAAAATAAATATGTTATAATAAAATAATTTTTAAATTAAAATAAAAATTTAATAAAATTATCTTTTTAATTATTGATTAAATAATGAATTTTAAAATAAATACTTATAGAAATATGATGATACAATAAATTCATTCAAACACAATCAAACAGAAATGATAAAATTATGAAAATATTTTTAAATTAAATTAATATATATTTTTAATATTATTATTTTTATTAAAATATAATTATAATAAATAAAATAAATAAAATAAATTAAATTATATAATTTTTATATATTTTATAAAAATATAATTATTATTTATAGATTTTTATTTTAAATACATTATAATTTTTGTAAAAATATGAATTACAATTTTAATTAATTATAATTTCCATCAATACAATGAATTATATCAGGAGCAGTTAAAGAATATAATTTTTTTTCATAAGCTAAATTAGAATATTTTCTGCAAAAATAGCAAGCTAATACACAGCATTGAATTAAATCTTCTTGTTCTAATTTAATTTTTTCAATTTTACATTTTTTAGACCACATACCACAATAACTATTAATAAATCCTCCTAAAATATCTCCTATTCCTCCAGTTCTTTTTAAGCATCCATTATTATGAACTATATAAATTAATTTTCCATTTGTTATTACATCATATTTTCCTTTTTTTACCAAAATACAATTATTAAATAGATGACATATATTAATTTCATTTATAAATAAATCTTTTAATTCTGGCTTATTTTCTAAATCAATAAAAAATATGCTTTCTTTGTTATTTTTAATTAAATCTTCTATTTTATTATATAATTCTTTATTTCTTTCGATATTAAATTTTTCGCCTAATTCATTACATAATTTAACAAATTCTGTATTATTTGGAGTTAATATTAAATTATTATTAATTTTTAATTCTTTATAATATTTACTATAAAAATAAATTCCATCAGCATCATATATTAAAGGAATAGATTCTAATTCAGTAATTTTATTTGAAAATGTTATAAAAATTTTCCCAAAATCTTCTTCTCTTCCTAAACCAGGTCCAAAAACTATAGAATCCATTGATTTAAACCACCTTATTGATTTTTTTATTAATTCTTCATTTTCGCTGTTATTAAATCCTGGATGAACTATTAATTCAGGTGAATAACATTTAATGGGAATACATGCATCTAAATGACAAAATACGTGACTTAAATCACTTCCTGCTTTTAATGCGGTTATTGCACTATAATATGGTGCTCCTGAATATTCTAATGAGCCACCTATTGTAGCAACATTTCCATTTTCACCTTTAATTTTATTTTGATTTAATTTAGGTATAATTTTATTTATTAATTTATTTATTGATTCTTCTTTTAATTTCATTTTTAGAAAATAATTTTTTTTTATAAATGGAAATAATTTTATAAAAATAAATAATTTTTATTATTAATATTAAAAATTAATATCCAAAACAAAAAAATATTATCAATTATTTTATAATTTATTTTTTATAAAATAATTATTGAATTATAATCATATAAAATAATCCTTCTTTTGATAATAAATAAAAATTTTTATTGCTATTTTTAGAAAAAATAATATAAAATTAATATTAATATAAAGATTTAAAATACCATAAAATTTCTTTATTAAAAAAATTAATATTATTAAGTAAAGCTAATCAATGATTTTTTAAATAATCATTTTATTTACTTTTTATTTTAATATAAAAAAACTAAAAACAATTATTTTTATTATTTCTAGAAATAAAAAAATATGATATTAATATTAGACTTGTAAAAAAAGAAATCTTTAAAAAAAAATTAAAAATAAAAAAAAATATTTTTTGCAAAATAATTTAATTAAATAATTTCTATATCATTAATAAATAGATAAAAAATATATAATTTTTATACCTTCAACTTATCTAAGGTTCTTTTTAATCACTTATCATAATTAAATATATTTAATATTTTTAAAAATTTTACCTTAAATTAAGAAGCTTAAACATATTTTTTAAAGATTCTAAATCTATTTTTTTTTTTTTATCATTTTTTATATTTAATCCCAATTGAAAAAAAAAATATAAAAAAAAATATGAATCCTAAATACAAAACAAATAAAATTGATGATGATTCTAGTTATGAGAAAAATGATGTGGATGCTGAAAAAAATGATGTGGATGTTGAAGGAGTTGATGTTAACATCCAAAACTCCAGTGAAATTCAAGAAGAAAAAAGCAATATAAAAACTGATGAAGTAAATAATAAATCACAAATTGCAGAAATAAGAGACACTAATGAAGGAAATACAACTTATTCACCAATTCCATGGTATAAAAATAAAAAATATAGAAAAATAGGATTATTTGTTATTTTAGGTGTTGTTATATGTGCATTAGTAATAGTACTTGCAGTTTGTTTATCTAGAAAAAAAAAACCAAACAATCCTCCTTCTGAAGATAATAATACTTATATATTTAACTATAAAATTTCTACTTTATATTTCAACTCAGTAAAGGATGAAACTATTAAAACAATATTAGAAGATATGAATTCAGATAGCAAAAACAGAAGACTTAAAGAAAAAAATAATATAAAAACTATTAAATCTGATTATTTGCTTGCAATTGTTTCAAAGCCTGAAAATGACACTAAATATTTTACAGGATATGTTATTATGTTAAATAGAAAAGAATCTTTGAATGGAGAAGATAAAAAAACAAAATCATTTGATGATTCCAACAATATTGATAATGATAATAATTACCGTGGGCTAGTGAAAATTAAATTTCTAAGAGATGGAACTATAATTGATAGATTATTCCAAAGTGATTTAAATGAATTATATAGAAATGAAATAAATGATACAATTTTTGGTATACTTCCAAAACTTAATCTTTCAGCTCTTAATTTAACAGAGCTTACAGACAATAGAAATTTACAAGAATTTAATGGAGAATTACCTGAATATGAATATGGAGATGTTGATAAAAGTAAAAATATTTCATGGATTTCAAACGTTTTGGATGGAAAATTAAGCTTAGATAATGATGCTTTAAAGAATAGTCAATATAATTCAAATATAAATATTACCATTCAAAATGATGAAATAAAAGAAAGTGTTATTCAAAAAACAATAATAATTAAAAATGATGAATATGAAAAACCAGATGAATATTATGATGATACTGATAAAGATTCTGTTCTTTTTGGAAAAGAATTAAATGATGATATTACAATAGGTGGATTAATTCAATCAATTGAAACTAAATCTAATCAAACATTAAAGTTTATAAAAGATGGTGGAAAAGAACTTGCAAAAAAATATGAAAATAAATTAAAAAATTTAAATTTAATATCAGAAAATGAAATACCTTCAACTAATAGATTAAGAGTATTATCAAATGAAGAATATGAAAAAAATATGAAATTACAAAATGAATATGAAAAAAATGTAAATAAATTAAGAGATCTTGCAGTTTTAGGAGAATTAACTGATTCTCTAGCTCAACCAATAACTTTTAAATATGAATTATTTAAATCTAATGTTTTAGGAATTCCACTAGCTTTAAGAGCTCACATTACATGGACACCAAAATCAAATTTAATTAATATAAAACTTTCTTTTCAAAGAGGAACAAAAAGTTATTATTTAGATAATAATGAAAAAAATATTACTATTAATAATTATGACAATGTACTTACTTCTTATAACACTTTGACCATGACAATAATAAAATATTTACAAGAAAATATTTTAGGTCAAATTGATAAAAATAATGATAAATTATCAAAATTAATTCAAAAATATTTAAAGGAATATTCTGATAAATTGGATAGTGTTTTAGAACCTTTATCTTTATTATTTAAAACATATTTTAAAACTACTTTAGATAATTTTAAAACACAAATATTTACAAATGCTAAAGATGGTTTTAATAATTTATATAATGATTTAGATATTATTACATTTTTAGAAAGTATTAATTCATCATTATATAATAATAATGAAAGTAATTTAAAAAATTTGATTTCAAAAGCTGAGACTGCTTTAAAAGATGTAATAAATTCTCATAAATCAAATTTAACTAATTTTGTAAGTAAAGTAGAAAATTTTATAACTTATTCAACAAAATCTATTAATGAATTAAAAGATTATCAAAAAGTAGGTATAGACTTTTATTATAGAGTAAAAGAAATTTTCAATAGAATAGATGTAATGATGGATTCATTTAGTGATAATTTAGCAAATGCATTAGATTCTGAGTTTTTGCTTTTACAATCATATGTTAATGATGATATATATATGGGACAAATGGATGCTTTAATTGATAATGTTGAAGTTGTATGGGATATTTTTAAAAATAATGATATTTTAAAAGAAACAATTACTAATTCTCGTGCTGATATAATTGTTAATAAATTAGAATTAGTAAGAAAAAGATATGAAGAAGTTAAAAATACATTTTTAAATAAAGTTAAGAATGCATATGAAAATTTAAAAAATACTAATATTAGAAATGGAAATAATCAAATTCAAAGTATGAAAACAAATTTAAATAAAAAAGAAAATACTTTAATAGATTTAATAAAAACAAAAGTTTTATACATTACAAATTATGAAAAATATAATGAAGATATAAAAAAAATAACAAGAATTGAAAATGAAATATCAACTATTAAATTAAATGCTTACCAAACTTATATTAATAATGAATTAAATAAAATAACAACAGATTCATTTTTAAGTTCAACTACAATTAAAAATATTGAAAAAGAGATAGAAGATATAATTCCATTATTAATTGATAATATAAAAAAAGGTAAAGTAAATGAATATAAAAATAATTTTAATAATATTCTTTCTAAATTAACTGAAGTTTCTTCTTCAAGTAATATTGAAAATATTAAAAAAAATATTGAAAATAGTTTCTCTTCTGATAATTTAAAAAAATTAGTTTCTAATTATTATAACTATGTTAATGAAAATGGAATTTCAAAATATTCACCATTAGTTGATGAAATAACAAAAAATTCTTTAGATATATATATATCTGAACCAGTTGAATTAATTAATAAAATAAAAGGAATGACAACTGACACTGAAAAAAATACAGAAAGAGAAAATGATAAATTACAAAAAATAGTTACTGAAAAAAAACAAAATATTTTAAATGATGTTATTTCAAGAATAAAAAATCTTATTAATACTGAAGTCAATTATGTTAGAGCAAATATTAATTCTAATATTTTAAAAACATCATATGCAATTATAGCAACAGGTGAATTTTATACAAATTCAAATAATTTAATTGAAGATTTAGATAATAAAATATCAAATTATCTTTCAAAACTTGATTCTTCATTAGGTTTAAAAACTACTATTCAAGAAAAAGAAGAAGATATCAATTCAAAAATATCAGAAGTTGCAGAAAAATTAAGACAAAATTTTTATTATTTATTCTGTTATGAAAAAGATACTCTAAATAGTGACTGTCCTAATGCTCAAATTAATAAAATGGATGAATATGATATATATTATTTCCAATTATCTAAATTAAGAGATGCATTAAATCACTTAACATTACTTCAACCATATATTAATGATGTTATTAATGATGATAATTTAAAATCTCTTTCTGTAGATGAATTTGTTAATTTGTATAAAAATCCTATTAATTTTGATGTAAATACTGTTGCTAGTCAAGTAAGAAAATATCTAGAAGTTTTAAGAAAAGAAGGATTTGAAAATACAAAAACTAATGTTGAAAAATTAAAAGAAATAATTAAAAAAAGCTTTACTTCAGGAAATAATTTAAATAGTGTAATATTTAAAACTTTCTTTAATAAATTATTCAAAATTCAAGATGATTTAGAAGAAAATTTAGATATATTATTTATAAATGTTACAAGAAAAGCAAGAAACGGATATACAAAAGATTTAAATAAATATAAAGATACAGAATTTTACTATGATGTTAGTAGGATCAATTTAGAATTTGAATTTAATAAAACTTGGGAACTATATTCAAAAAAGTTAAATGAAACAAAAAATAATCTCTCATATAATTTAAAATTAACAGATGAATTTAATAAAAAATTAAATGAAAAATTTGAAGATAAAATATATAATGATATAAATAATTATAGAAGAGAGTTAATTTTAGCAATGACAAGTAGAAAAACAAAAGATTGTAAATTATTAGATAATGAAATTACCTTAACTGATATAGTTGAAGAAGCAATAATAGAATTAAAAAATGAAATTTCTTCAACTATTAAATCTGATTCATCAACTCAATTTAAAGAAGCTTTAAAAGAATATAATGTTGTATTTGAAACATATTTTAAAGATTTACATGATAAAATTAAAAATCAATATAGATATTTTTATGATGCTTATCATAATAAACTATCATTTAAAACATCTATCAAATCAACAAAGGAATTAAAGGAATTAACAGAAGGAATTTTAGAAGGATTTGAAGAAGGTATTAATTTATGTATTGAAGAATTAAAAGAAATAATAAATGAAAATACTTTAGAATATTCAGATGATGTGTTAGAAAGAATAGAACCTTTATTAAATGATATTTTTAAAGATATAAATTTTAAAATTCCAAATACAATTCAAAATATTGATTTAAATATTGATCTTTTGAAAACAGCATGTGATAAAGAATTAATTAGAGAAAAAGATTCATTTAAAGATCAAATTTTAGAATATATTAAATTAGGTTTCAGTAATACAGTAACAAACTTTATGAAAGGAGCTGGAAAATCATATTTAGATGGAATATTTTTAGATGATTATGATGTTAATATAGTTCCAAAAATAGATTACATTCATAGTCAAGTCAAAGAAATTGATGAATATTTATATTTAATAATTGAAGGATTACATGATGTTGATTCTTATTTAACTGATTCAGTTAAAGAAGTTTATTACCAATTAATGAATTATATTAATGATGGAATTACTGAAGTTGAAATTAGAGCTAAATTATTAAAAAAAATAGAACAATTTAAATATGATTCTGCAGATAAAATTGTAGATTATTTCAAAACTTATACTTTAGATATATTGTCAGATAATTTATTTAAGAATTTGTTTTCAGAACAAGTTCAACTTTTATTACCAGATAATGTTCCTTATACATTAACTTTAAATTTCTCTATTATATATAAAGAACTTTTAGATTCATCATATTTATCAAATTTAAAACAAAAATATCAAACTAATATAATTGAAAAAAGAGAAAAAATAATAGATGATTTAAAACAATTAGAAATTACTAGATCATTACAAATAGGTCAGTTAGGTGAAGGATTTTCAAGTTCTAGCTTAGCTTCACCTATTACTGAATATAATAAATTAAATGCTTCTTTGAGTAAAATTGATTATAAATTCAGTTTTGAATTAACCAAAGAAACAAAAACATTAGTTAATAATATTTTATTAAATCCAACAATTAAAACTTATTTAACTAAAATTCCAAAAGATTATAATACAGCATATAATACAGTTCAAAATAGAATTATTAATAATGTTAAATTAAATCTTGATGTTACTGATTTTGAAAAAGAAATAAAAGAATTAAAAGATAAAATAGGAAAATCAAATCCTTATGAAGAAGCAGAAAAAATTAGAGAAGAATTTTTCAAAGAACTTTCTTTATTATATGAAAATTTAGAAAAAACAGTAAATGATGAATATTCTGCTCAAGCTTTAGATGGAACGAGTATTTTACCAATTAATAACATAAGAAGATTAGATGAAAATGTTGATATAGAAATAGAATCAATTCAAGCTATTATTAATTTAATTGATATTCGTTTTGCTCAATTAACTCAAAATATATCAAATTCTGACGGAGTAGTTAGTGTCACAAATAAATTAAATCAAATAAATAATGAAATTAATGTTCAATTAATAACTCTTGATAATACAATGGAAACTTATTTAAAATATTCAAGATTTTACTTAAAATCAGAAAATACATTAAACCAATATCAACTAAATATTACAAATATTTACAATAGAGTTGAAAATTCATTAAAAGATTTCTTTGATACTCAAATAGTGCAAATAAATGATATTTATCTTTCATTAGATAATTATAAAAAACCTTATTATGAAGAAGTTAAACCTGATATTATTAAAAAAATAAATAATGCTGTTAATGAAGTTTCAAGTAAATTAATAAAAAAATATGTAAACAATGATATTGATTTTGGAGAAAAATTATGTGAAGAATTTAAAAAAACAGATTTAAAAAATTTAACTGGTCTTAATGGTATTTTAGGAAGTACTAGATTAGATTATACATTTACTGTTCATAATATTACATTACAATGGGATTATGAATTAAAAAAAGATGATGATAATTTAAAAGTTTATATAAATGTTAATGGAGGTGGTTATTCAAATGCTACAATTACTTATGGTAATGAATTTTATAATACTTCAATAGCAGGATCATTTGGAAAAGCAAAAATTGGAATGAACATAACAAATAATTTTTCAAATGATCGTGTATATATTACATATTATACCGATTATAAAAATAATACATATACACAAACCTTATATGAAGTTACTACCATAGATTCTTGGGGAGTTTGCGACGATGCCGTTGATTGTTTTGTAACAAAAGATAAAGATTATTGCCCTTATATTGTTCGTATTGAAGATGGAGATAAAACTATAGTGAAACCTGAATCTAATGATTTAGGTTATTATAAAGATTCTAGTTATTATTATTTTACAGGTTATTATGAAAACAGCTTATGTACCTTTGCAAATTATTTCTATAGTGCTGAATTTACAAAAGAAGAATTCAGTTCTTCAATATATAGAACTATATAAGGTATTATTTTAATTTTTATTTCATTTATTTAGTTTAATATTTAATTATTTTTATTAAACTTTTATATGAATTTGAATTTAAATAATATAAATATAAAATAATAATAATTTGATTAATTTTTAATATATAAATTTATTTATAAAAAATATAAATTTTAAAAAATAAATTATATATATATATATATATATATATATTTTTTTTTTTTGGGGATTGGGGATTGGGGATTGGGCCCAATCCCCAATCCCCAATCCCCAATCCCCAATCCCCATCCCCAAATATTAATAAATTTAAAATAATTATTTTTTTATTATAAATATTAATAATTAATTAATAATTTATTAATTAATAAATTAATTAACTAAATAATTTTTTTTCATAAAAAAATATTAATTAATATTAATTCATTTATTGAAAATGGTTCTAAATATACTATTATAACATTCAATATTAAATATTAAATTAATATTTTTAAATTTATTTAAAAAGAAAATAAAAATTACTTATTAGACATAAAATTTGTTTTATGTCAATTATAAAATTAAGTTAAATAAATAAAAATAACTTATTATGCATTTTACTACAAGTAAATATTTAATGAAAAATAATTTTATTATGTTTTATTAATGTATAAATAATATTTAATATAAATAGATATTAAAATAAATATTCTTATAATTTTATATGTTTACTTAGTTATTATAAATAATCTCTATTGTAATTTTTCAAATAGAAAAATGAATTTTATTACTTAATGATAAATTATTATTTTAAATTAATTAAAATAAATTTTTTAAAATTGAACATTTTCAAGTAAAAATCATATTTATTGCTTATTTTTTGTAATATATTAAATAACATAATTAAATTAAGCAAAAAATATAGCTAATTTAAATTTAATTTTTAAATTAAACAGTCTATTTTTTTTAAATTTTAAATCATAAAAATAAAAATTCAAATTTTAATTTTAAAATTAGCTTACATTGTTTAATACTTAAGTATAAATAATATAAATATGATAAATAAGATATTAAAATATAATATTTATAATTTAGTTATATAATTAATGATATTTCTTTAAATTAATGAATTTTATATATGAATATTATTTAAATTTTTTTATTTTTTTAAAAATTATATTTAAATTCATATTTAAAAAAAAAATTAATATATGAATAATAATAATTCAATTGAAGATTCACATGAAAATGTTCATAATTCACAGGAAAATCAAGTTAATAACAATGAAATAAACATAGACATTATTGAAAATAATAATCAAAAAAAACCCTTTTATAAGCAAAAAAAATTTATAATTGGAATAATTGGAGTTGCTGTTATATTATTAACTGTTATTGTGTTAGTAATTGCCTTGAAAGGTAAAGATGAAAATAGCTCAAACAATGATGAAATTAGTAATTCTTCACATTCAAAATCATTATCTAATGCTAATTCAAATATTGAAACACATTCTAATTCTAATTCAAATTCTGACCAATCAATTAATGATAGTTCAACTAATGATGAACCAGATAATATAATAGAATATAAAATTTCATCAAAATATTATGAATCAATAAACAATATAATTACAACATATAATTTGGAACAAAACATTAATTTAGCTAATACCAGAAGATTAGATGATAATTCATATGAAATGAAAAAAACTAAAACAATAAAAAGCAAATATTTATTAAATGTTATTCCTCAAAATGATGATTTATTTACTGCTTACATTGCAATTCTTTCAAGA
>JAEEGK010015553.1_pt1 | contig 16844 bp, 17 predicted proteins | sample 8958771 | NCBI WGS metagenome assembly JAEEGK01 (sample SAMN16246547, study PRJNA631951) | gut metagenome | biome: gut microbiome; feature: rumen; material: SC-attached | host: Bos | place: Iran: Karaj | collected 2018-10 | reverse complement strand
GCTTGGAAATGCTTGGGTTTTCGAGTATGAATTTGTCTATCAACTCTTTGCGTGAAAGCTTCTTTTGAGGCGTCTTCTCGGTTTCTGAACGTTGCTTTTCTGCTTCTATTTCCCTTAACCGGTTGGCGATGATGGCTTTCAACTCGTCCAACGACTTCCGCTTTTCTTCTAGAAGAGCCATCTCGGCAGACAACTCTTCATGGGTGCCGCTTAGGTCGATTTCAGGGATGATAAAGACCTTCTCGTGGATGATGTTGCCGTTTTGTACTTCGATTTCCTCGACGGAGTTGGTGACTTTTTCCTTGGATGAGAGCTTGTTGGGTAAAGCATTGACTTCAGGCTCATGCTCTAGTCGGTGACGGGCAATCAGAGTGAATTGACGCAGTTTGTCGCGGTTGGGCGAGATGGCAGCGGCGCGTTTCAGTTGCCTTTCGTAGCTTGCATTGTTGGTGTTTTGGTAAGCAACGGCCAGCAGTGTTTGCCCAATGGAAAAATAGGGATAGCCTGCCATCAATTGCTCCACATTTTTCACAGCCTCGTCTTTCAGCCTCTCGGGCTGAGTCATATATCCTATCAGTTGCTTGCTGTCCATTGAGTCAGTTGTTCAATTGTTCCTCATTCTTAATTCCTCATTCTTAATTCCTCATTCTTAATTCTTCATTCCTCATTCAGCATTCTTCATTCAGCATTATAATTACCAGTTTACCAATGCCTTATTGAAAATGTCTTCCACCAATTGCTCAACGATGGTCGCGGTGAGTGCCTCTTGAACCGACATCAAGTCTTGGTTGCTGGGATAGTCCTCATAGCGTGAGAAAGATTGTTCGAAGTCTTTCGTGTCATCGATGCGGTTGCTGAACCTGACTTTAACCGTGATGGTAAGGCGGTTCATGGCGGCAGTCTGTCCCGTGATGGCCACCGGGGTGGTCCTGTAGTCGGTGATTTCGCCTTCAAAGGCTAAGTCGCCACCTGTTTCTATCAAATCTAGCGTGGTTTGGCTATTCATGGCATCGCGCAAGGCTGTGGTGAGGTTGTCGCTTAGCAATGGGTTGACGAGTTGGGCATGGTTAGGGAAGTAGTCCACCGAGACGGTCTTGGCCTCGGCGGGTATCGACGCGCCCGAGAAGGAATAGATGCCGCAACCTTGGCAGACGACCGCTAAAGCCAACACAAGAACCGCTATTTTCGCTTTGATTCTCATAGATCAATGCCGTATTCGTTGATTTTGCGGTATAAGGTGCGTTCGCTGATACCCAAAGCTTTGGCAGCGTCTTTTCGTTTGCCTTTATGGGCTTCCAATGCCTTGATAATCATTTCTTTCTCATGATGCTCAAGCGATAGTGTCTCAGTGGCTGAGCCTGTCGAGACGACGCCATAATGTGTGGCTTCCTCTGCGGGAATAAACTCTGTGAATTCCGGCTCTGCCGCTTCTGGCTCGCTTTGGCTCACTCGAGTCACCACCGTGTCGCCGATTTGTGTGACAGGGTTGCTTTGCACAAAGTTTTGTTCCACAGGACGGCCTGCGTTCATTTTGTTGACCTGGGCACGCAATTCGGCGATGTCTTTCTTCATGTCGAAGAGTACACGATAAAGCAGGTCGCGCTCATTGACACTATCCATGGAGTCGTCATGTGGCAGCAACATGGGCAAAGAGCTTTGCACTTTGTTAGGTAGGTATTTGGCTAAGGTCTCTGCCGTGATGGAACGTTCGGTCTCCATGATGGAGATTTGTTCTGTGACATTCTTCAGCTGTCGGATGTTACCGTCCCATCGGTAGCTCTCAAGCGTTTTCACAGCGTCAGAAGTCAAGGTGATTGGTGGAATGTGGTTGTGCTCGGCGAAGTCAGTGGCGAACTTGCGGAATAGCAAGGGGATGTCGCCCTTTCTCTCGCGCAAGGCAGGGATATGGATGGGGATGGTGTTCAACCTATAATAGAGATCCTCGCGGAAACGGCCTTTCTCGATGGCCAAGGGAAGGTCGACGTTGGTGGCAGCCACGATTCTGACATCGGTCTTCATCACCTTGGAACCGCCTACGCGGATGAACTCGCCGTTTTCAAGCACACGCAATAGTCTTGCTTGTGTGGAGAGGGGCAGTTCACCCACCTCATCCAAAAAAAGTGTGCCTTTGTCGGCAATCTCGAAGTAACCTTTGCGCTCGCCTACAGCACCGGTGAATGCTCCTTTTTCATGGCCAAACAGCTCCGAGTCGATAGTGCCTTCCGGAATGGCACCGCAGTTCACGGCAAAATAAGGGCCATGCTTGCGTGCGCTGTTTTGGTGGATAATCTTCGGAAATACATCCTTACCCGTACCGCTCTCGCCCGTGATGAGCACGGTGAGGTTGGTGGCGGCTACCTGCGCGGCGATGCCGATGGCGCGGTCCAACTCAGGGTCGTTGCCGATGATGCCGAAGGTCCGTTTTATTGTTTGTACGTCCATGTCAGTTGTTCAGTTAGTCAGTTGTTCAGTTGTTCAGTTACTATGGCTTATGGCTCATGGCCTATGGCTTGTCCCACCGAAAGCTTGAAATCCAAGATTTTTCGTGGGTCAGGCCATAGTCATAGGCCATCAGCCATAGTCCTTTTATCTCAAAACTCCTCCCAACTGCTGTTCAAACGCGCCTTGGATTTTGCCCATGGTCTTCTCAATCACCTTGTCGGTGAGGGTGGTGGTGGGCGACATCAGGACGAAGCTCATGGCATACTGTTTCTTGCCTGCTGGAATCTTCTCGCCTTCGTACACGTCGAACAAACTCATGGATTGCAGGATCTTGTTCTCGGCGGCCATGGCGACTTTCTTGACTTCGTCGAAGGTGACGTTCTTGTCGAAAATCATGGCGAGGTCACGGCGCACAGCAGGGAACTTCGACAGGGGCTCGAAGTGCACTTCCTTGGCCTTGGCCAGGCATTGCATCATCACGGTCCAGTTGAAGGTGGCATAGTAGACGTCCTTCTTCAGGTCGAAGTGCTTCAAGGTCTTCTTGCTGAGCTTGCCCAAAGTCACAATCTCTTTGCCGTCAACGCAATAGGTGGTGGCATAGTCGAAATGCGGCAGGTCGGCTTCCTTGGCTTCCAAGGCCTTGAAGTCGAACTTGAAGTGGTTGAGTACGCCCATGACGTATTCCTTGAGGTCGAAGTAGTCGAGAGGCTTGCTCGGGGCGTTCCACAGCTCGGCTTGCTTGTTGCCGGTGAGGAAGAGGTCGAGGCAGGTATGTTCGTTATAGGGCTTGAGTGGCTTGGTCTCGTCGCCGACTTTGCTTGCATCGAAGAAATAGACGTTGCCGAACTCGAAGAATTTCATGTCGCTGACCTTGCGGTTTTGGTTGAAGGCGATGCTTTCCAATCCGCCCCACATCAGGGTCTGGCGCATCACGTTGAGGTCGCTGCTGAGCGGGTTCAAGATCTTCACGTTCTGGGCAGGGTCGAAGGCGGGGAAGGCCTCGCTGTAGGCGGCCTTGGTGAGTGAGTTGTTCATAATCTCGTAGAAGCCGTTGGCGACGAGCATGTCGCTGATCTTCTGCTGCATTTTGTCGGCGTCGGGCTTCGTGGCTCGGCTGATGGAGGCATGGATGCGGCTAGGGATTTCGATGTTGTCGTAGCCGTAGATGCGGAGGATTTCCTCAACCACATCGGCGGGACGCGTCACGTCGACCTTGCTGGTGTGCACGTCGACGACCACGTGTTCATCGTTCTGCTCAACGACTTGGCACTCAAGGCTCTTCAGTATGTTGACGGCTTGGGTCGGGTCGATGACCTTGCCAGCCAGTTTGTTCAGGTAGTCAAACTTCAAATCCACGCGGGCAGGTGCGAAGTCGCCGTTCTTCACGTCCTTGATCTCAGAGGAAATCGTTCCGCCAGCCAATTCCTTTATTAATAAAGCGGCACGTTTCAGAGCGAAGAGGGTGATGTTGGGGTCGGCGCCACGCTCGTAACGGAACGAGGCATCGGTCTGCAGGCCGTGGTACTTGGATGTCTTACGGATGCTGGTGGGGTTGAAGTAGGCACTCTCGAGGAAGACGTTGGTGGTCTCCATGGTCACGCCCGACTTCTGTCCGCCAAACACACCAGCGATGCACATGGGCTCTTCGGCGTTGCAAATCATCAGGTTACGGCTGTTGAGCTTGCGCTCCACGCCATCGAGGGTGACGAAAGGCGTGCCTTCGGGCATACATTTCACCACGACCTTCTTGCCCGTGATCTTGTCAGCGTCGAAGGCGTGCATGGGCTGGCCGACTTCCATCAACACGAAGTTGGTGATGTCGACGATATTGTTGATGCTGCGGATGCCGACGGCGGCAAGGCGGTTCTTCAGCCAGGCTGGCGACTCGCCGACTTTCACGCCGCTGACGGTCACGCCAGAGTAGCGCGGGCAGGCTTGTGTGTCTTCAACGACCACGTCGATGTCGTTGTCGTGGTTTTCCACCTTGAAGTCATCCACTGAGGGACGGATGAGGTGGTATTTCGTGGTGTTCTCGCGCTGGTTGAGGGCGGCGACGAGGTCGCGGGCAGAGCCGATGTGTGAGGTGGCATCGCTGCGGTTGGCGGTGAGGCCGATTTCGATGGTATAATCCTCTTCCACAGGGAAATAGAACGAGGCGGGTTTGCCCACTTCGTAGTCGTCAGGCAGCACCATGATGCCGTCGTGCGAGGTGCCCAGTTGCAACTCGTCCTCGGCGCAAATCATGCCTTCCGAGACCTCACCGCGGATCTTGCCTTTCTTGATGGTGATGTGTTCGTCGCCCATCCAAAGTTCGGTGTTGATGGTGGCCACAAGCACCTTTTGTCCTGCCGCCACGTTGGGTGCGCCACACACGATGTGCAGAGGCTCCTCGCCGCCGACGTCGACGGTGGTGATATGCAGGTGGTCGGAGTTGGGGTGGTCGATGCAGGTGAGCACCTTGCCCACGACGACGCCCTTCAGGGCACCTTTCACCGACTCGAAACGCTCGAGGTCTTCCACTTCAAGGCCCGTGGAGGTCAACAACTCGCTGACTTTCTCAGCTGGATAATCGCAGTTGACGTATTGTTTCAACCAGTTATAAGAGATTTTCATTTTATTTGTATTTGTTTAATTTTCAATTCATTGTAAAAAACTGCGTCTCGCAGTTTGCCTAAATTTCGCTATTACGAAACGGCAAAAATACAAAAAACTGACAAAATGTCACGATTATTTTTTCGGAGCAAAAAAATAATCTCAAAAATGTGCGATTTTAATGTTCGACTAATCTCAAAAATGTGTATTTTTGCGCTGAAATTAATCTCAAAAACGTGTAAAATTACCATAATATTAATCTCAAAAACGTGAAATATAAATTATGAAACGAAAGATATACAGACAGTTACAAGAATGGAAAGAAACGAGCAACGGAACAAGTGCTATAATCATTGAAGGAGCTCGGCGTATCGGAAAGAGTTATATTGTGGAAGAATTTGCCCGTAACGAGTATGATGATTATTTGCTTATCAATTTCCGACAAGCTCCCGATGAGGTGAAAAGCTGGTTCAACCTCTATTTGGAAGACCTTGACAAACTGCTTCTTAACTTGCAGTTGCATTACAACAAACAGTTGAAACCTCGTCGCTCGACCATTATTTTCGATGAAGTGCAGGATTGTCCCCGTGCCCGCGAAGCCATTAAGTTTTTGGTGGCCGACGGTCGGTTTGATTATTTGGAAACAGGCTCTCTCATCAGCATCAAAAAAAATGTGAAGGACATCGTGATTCCCTCCGAGGAAGAAACGCTCGAAATGTATCCGATGGACTTTGAGGAGTTTCTTTGGGCAATGGGCAACGAAACGCTGATGCCTTTCATTAAGGATTGCTTTGAGAAGCAAGCCTCGCTTGGGCAGGCATTGCACCGTAAGGCGATGGATTTGTTCAGGTTGTATATGGTGATAGGAGGGATGCCGCAAGCCGTGTTGCGCTACATTGAGACGAAGGATTTCCGCAAGGTGGAAGCCGTCAAGCGGCAGATTTTGACACTCTATCGCAATGACATTCATAAATATGCTGACAATGCTGAAGCCAAGGTGACAGCTATCTTCGACGAAATTCCGGGACAGTTGCAGAAGCACGAAAAAAAATTCCGGCTTTCGGCCCTCGGTGCGGATGCCCGGATGCGTGATTTTGATGATGCGTTTTTCTGGCTTGATGATGCCCGCATCGTGAATTGTTGCTACAACGCTACTGAGCCGAGTGTGGGACTCCGCTTGAATGAATCGCGGACGACATTGAAATGCTATCTGGCTGATACGGGGTTGCTCATAAGCCACACTTTCAATGAGCGAGGTTCGGTGCCCGTTGAGTTGTATCAGAAACTGATTTTGGACAAGTTGGAAACCAATGAGGGAATGTTGGTGGAAAACATTGTGGCGCAAATGCTTGTTGTGGCAGGACATAAGTTGTTCTTTTACAGCAAGTCAAGCAATGAGAACGCCGAAGACCGCATGGAGATAGACTTCCTGATTAGGAAGTCGAAGATTACCAATCGGCACAATATTTCGCCTATTGAGGTGAAAAGTGGCAAACGCTATTCCTATACCTCTTTGACAAAGTGCATGAACAAGTACGACAAATACCTCTCTACTGCGTATATTATCCACGACGGGGATTTCAAGATAGACAGAGGCATTGTGTTTTTACCTTTGTATATGACACCTTTTCTGTGAGTGCTTGAAAAACCATTTTTCAATAACAATTTCAAAAATTTCATCAAAAAATTATTGTAATTCGATAAATATTTGTAGTTTTGCAGCGTCATGACACCAGAAAAACAAATTAAATGTCGAATTTAAAAAAAATGATGAAAAAGAAACACTTCATTATTATGACGATAGTCATTTTTGCCTTTTCGGCAATTGATCTTCAAGCACAAGACAGCCCTAACGGAGGAACAATCCCTGGTGGAGGGAATACTGTTTTAGACCCACTTCCTTGGCGAGATGAATGCCATCCTTTTGGAAAAGGTGGAGGAATTGACTCGCTATGTCATTGACTTGCAGAAACAGATTGATGAGTTGAAGAAATAAAAAAGATTGGATAATGAAAAGAATGAGATTTATAGTATGTTTTGTTGTTGCAGTAGTTTTTCTCGGCTGTGCTAAAACGAAAGTGTGCCACTATGGAACAACTTATAGCGAAGATACGAAAGATTGTGAATGTTTGAATAATGCTCAGGAAGATATTCCCGAGTTATTACAAGACGAATACAATAGTATAGGTGTGGTAAACAAGAATTTCATTTACTTAGTCAAGGAAGATTCAGAGTACCCATATTATTCGCATGAAGGTGATACGATATTAGTTTATGGATGGGTATGGGAAGCACATCCTGTTGCATCAGACGAAAAGCATTACTGTTTAATTGAACAACCTTCTGTTCCTGTCGGATCCTCCTGTGGGACATTGCAAGTTGTTGATCTGGAACAATATATTGGAACCTTTGATCTGGAAGAAAAATGTTTTGTGAAGGGCGTCCTGGAGTTTCCACGCTTACAAAAGGATGATGGCAAAGACAAGCAATGCCATAGTGTAGAATATGCAATTCGAGTTTTTGATATACACAATTAAACCATGTAAAACTATGAAGACAAAAATAATCTATTTCTTTGTTATTTGCTTGACCATTATCACACATCCTGTGGTTGCACAGAAGCATATTACAAAAGCTGAAGTTCAAAAAGTGGCGACTAATGCATTGAGAATGCTTAATAATTCTAATGACCCTTACGATCCTAGTCATAACCCTTCGCATTGTATTCCGCCTGAGGACATGAACTACTATCTAAGCAAATTCAATGAAATAATGCTGCATTACAAACCCGATGGTAAGGAGCCCGTTAGTGCATTGTATATGTATTCTGTTAAGACTAGTATTCCTGGTGCCGTGTTGTTCTTCTTGTACATTGATTATGCTATTATTCATTGTGAATTTATTGGATGGGACGAATGAAAACAAAATGCCGTATAGTGACTTTTCTCCTTTTCTTTGTGGGAGTCACTTTTTGTTGTAATGCCCAAGAAAAAGGCTTCCTGACCACGTATTCTGAACCGGACCATTCTTGGTTTGTAACCGACGCCATAGAAACTTCGGATGGCGGCTTCCTGGTCAGTGCGTATGACTATTGGGGACCAAGTAGTATGTTGTTGAAATTGTCAGTTGAAGGGGAGATTCAAGCTAAGAGAAGTGTTATGGCAGAAGATACGACCATCCATGCCATTAGGTTCCTTCAAATTCCCGAAGACAATAGAGATGAGTATATGGCCTTATGCCCCAGCCATCCCGCCGATGGCAGTACGGCAGTGCTTATGCTCCTGCATGTCGATGAAGACTTGAACATTGTTTCAAGGAGAACGATACCTTGCTCTTTCTTCGATGAAGGAAGCAGATTCTTTGATGCGAAATTCCTTAAGTCCGACTCGAGTTTCTATGCTGCCTTGACTTCAAGGCTTGGAGAAATGCCCAACTCCATTTTTCTTACTAGATTTGATTTTGACGGCAATCTGCTCAATTGCCAAAGGTTGGAAAGAGATTCTTTGGCGGAAGCGTGTAATCTGTTTCATGACGAAGAGGGCAGGATAGGACTGTTTGGCGACTTTGGCCCTTCTCACATGGGCATTTTGCTTTTTGACGATTCTTTGCAATCCATTAGCAGGGATACCATATTTCAATGGACAGTGCCTGAAGGAAACAGTGGGGAATCATGTCATTATTTTATTCATGATATGATTAACAGCCAGGCAGGCAAGCTTCCGAATGGATCCTACGTGGTTTCCTCGAGATTGTCGGAAACTCTGCTCCATGCCAACGGCTATCCTTATGCCTACGACCATTCTGTTATCTTGGCCAAATACGAGAACGATTTTCATCAGCCTGAAAACATGCTTATAACAGAACACATGAACGATACTGTTGAATATCCGGCATTCTACAGGTCAATGGACTTTCGGGAGATCGCTGAGATGAAATGCAATGTCTTTCAGTGTTCCATACTTAATGAACACCCGGGGCCAGGTGGTTTGATGCAGCCTTTCCCGACGGGCATTTCGGTCATCAAAGCCGACCAAGACCTGAACGTTGAATGGAAGAAGCGTTTCTTGAGAGACGGGAACTATCAAGCCATGGTTATTAATGCCACCGCTGACGGCGGTTGCCTAGTGGCTGGTTCATTAGGAAATTTTCAAGCACAAAGGTTTGATGTTTTTGCCTTGAAAATCAATGCAGATGGTACCATGGGACTTGACGAAATCAAAGAAGAAAACATGGCCTATGTTTATCCCAATCCTGCCAAAGAAATCATTAGAATTGGCGGGGTGGAAGCTAAGGAAACGCAGGTGTACAACACTTTGGGACAATGCGTTTTGAGTTTTTGCGGAAATGAAGCAAGTGTTAGTAATTTGTCAGCTGGAGTTTATCTGTTGAGGGTTTTCGATAGCGAAAGTGCAGTGCATGTCTTGCGTTTCGTTGTGGATAGATAAAGGAATGAGTCAAATAACATTTGAAATAGAAGATAAATAATGTCAAATAAAAAAGTTTAAAACAATGAAAAAGAAGAATTTAATCTTGATGGCTTTGGCCATTATGGTGGTTGTCATTCCGTTTATTCAGGGATGCGAGAAAAAAAAGAATTGTTATTATGGGCATGATGGAATTGTGTACAATCCATTGACTAATGACTGTGAATGCGTCAATTATTACGAAGGAATGGAATTGGGAACTGGTTATAACACATGGAATGACGTAGTGCATTATATGCTATACTATTCAAGGGCTGACAAGCCGAATTATCCTTATTATTCACGTGAAGGGGATACCGTTAAAACTTGTGGTTGGATTAACCATGTGGATGGGCAAACACTGTTGCCGAATGAATCCGACAGCCTTTATGTCCAATTTGTTATTTCTGATGATTCCCTTACTGCGATGAATGCCGCTTTTCTTTCTGAACGGATTCATATTGAAGGAGATATGGCGTTGTTTGATGGAATAGACCGAGATAAGAAATGCTATATAAAAGGGATTATTACTTTTCATCCGAAAGCCGATGGACTTGGGTGGTTGGATGGACCGGCAGATCCCGAACCTTCTCATAATTGTTCTTCAGCCAGATTTGCACTTCGTATGATAGAAATCAGAAACTAAATTGTTGTTGCTATGAATGAAAATGATAACATCATCATCCAGGAAGGCATCTATACGGCCTATTATAATGAAGAAATAGGAATGTATTCGGCTGTGGCTGTGGACTATTATAGTATGAATTAAGAGCGTTCTTAAAGTCAATGTCAAGGATGCCGAAAACTAGTCGGCATCCTTTTGTGATTTTACATTTTAATATTTCCTATTTTTGCAACAATAATCATTTAATATTGAACTAAATTTAATACTAAACTAATTATGAAAGACAAAACTCAGAAAAATATTCGTGTATGCAGTTTTATTGCCCTTGTACTATGTGTTTTATGGGTAGTTTTTGAAGTGCTTTATTTCGTTGGCCTTCTCACAGGCAAAGGAGGTGTGAGCGAGGAAGTGGAATGGTCAGAAAATAATACTATTAAAGTAGTTTTTTTTATTCTGTATTTTGTGAGTACGGCATTGATTATAAGCTTTTGTTTTAAAATTGTAATTAATGTCCTTAAAGGAATACGAGAGCAGGTCGTGTTTCCACAAAGCAATGTCAAACCATTGTTTTGGATTGCTTTGATCGATTTCATATATAGGTTATGCTGGATTAATCAATCTGTGCTACTACAAGATGATTTTGTTTTTGCTTTCACCAGTTCTAATTTCATCACACCTTTCTTCCTGCTCTTCTTCGCCTTCATGTACAAAGTGGCGGCCGACGCGGTGGAGGAAAACAATTTAACCGTCTGACACGAGACTTCAAGACGCGAGACGCGGGACGAAATTGGTCTTGTGTCCCCTGTCCCGCAGTCCCGAGTCAAAAGCAGTAAAAATAAAATCAAAGCATTAATTACATGAAGAAATCCGCGCTAACATTTTTATTCATTATCATGTGTCTGGATTCATTTTCTCAACATGGGTTTTATCATACATTTTCAGATCCCGATAGAAAAACGTGGAGGGTAGGTGATGTTCTTGAAACGGAAAACGGTTTTATGCTTTCACTCAGAAATCAGTCTTCTTTGAAAAAGGAGAGCAAGGTGATTAAAATGTCTTCAGAAGGGGTCTTTCTCGGCGAAATGTGTCTATCTGCAACAGACACTGCTATTAATCTCTGCAACCTTTTCCCGTCTACTGGTGATAGTGGAAGTGTAGAGGGGCTGGCCGTTTGCACAACCTCTGACGACTCTGCCATGTTATTGACACTTCGTATTGATGGCGATTTGAACGTATTAAGCCGCTCGATGGCTTCGTTGCCAAATTCCGATAGCATGGATTACTGGTTGGATGACTATAGGTTTTTACAGACGACGGATGGCTATTTTGCTCTATTAAGCTATAAGGGGCAATTGAATGAAAAAGAAATCAAGTTATGCAAGATTTCCAATGAAGGCATTGTGACTCAAGTTGAGAGAATGGAAGATTCCTTGGCTTCTTACGTGGCGAATATATTTCATATCCATGATGATTCGACTGGATTTGGCATATTTCTCCGCAAACGGCAGATTCAGGGCACGCATGTCAATTCATGTGCAATGTTGTATGATGCTGACCTTCAGTTGAAAGGAATATACGATATTTCCAATTGGTATGAAGACGATGGGCATGGTAATGTTTATATGGGCGACCTATCCCTATATAATAGTATGATGTGCCCTTCTCCCGATGGAGGATATTACATTTCATCTCGTTTAAACGAAACTTCTTTGGCTGGGACCACAATCGTGGATGACCAGTCTTCTGTCTTGGCAAAAACGGATTCTGCCTTTCAAATATGCCCTCAGTATTGTATCATTGGGCACTTGAATGACACGGTTGAGGCCCCTTCTTTTTATAGGTCTGTGGACATCAATGAAAACGGAATGGTATTTCAGTGTTCCATGCAAAACATCATTTTTAGTTCATGGCCTTACGGAAGTAATGGAACTCATCTTGTGGTTACAAAAACAGATCCAGATTTGAATGTTTTGTGGCAGAAACGTTTTATGAAGGATGGAAATATATATTCTGCCTTTCAAACCATGGCCACCTCAGATGGAGGTTGTCTGATTGTTGGCAATGTGTATGACCATAATCCAGAATTGTGTCAAGATGTTTTTGCCTTGAAAATCGATGCCGATGGTACAGTCGGGCTTGACGAAATCCAAGAAGAGAACATTGCGTTTGTCTATCCCAATCCTGCCAAAGGAACCCTTAAGATTGGTGGTGTTGAGGCCAAGGAATCTCATATCTACAACGCTTTGGGCCAATGCGTCATGAGTTTCCAGGGGAATGAAGCAAACGTGCAGAAATTGGCTATTGGAGCTTATCTTCTGAAAATTGCTGATCATGAAGGAAAAACACAAACTTTGCGCCTCATTGTAGACAAAACAAATTAAAGAACAAAAACATACTAAAAAAGAAAGGTAAACAAAATGAACAAATTCAAAATCATCTTGGGAGCCGCGGCTCTCGCAATGGCCGCTGTCGCCATCGTTGCTTGCAGCAAGGAAAAAACAGCACAACAGGAAACAATAACTACCCAGCAATCTACTGAATCAAGAGATTACACTTTGGCTGAAATGGCTGAGGCTATGAGTTGGGAGGAAGGCAAGGCTTTCTTTGAGAACCAACCCATTAAAGACTACACTTATGTGTGTGAAAAGGTGTTGAATGATTGCGAGTTTGATGCAAAAGATTCAGGACTGCCTTATATTATATCATGGGAATTAAGAATGCCTAATGAACATTGTAATCCTGATTTTCATGGTACTTGCCTTATTATTCGAAAGAAGGAAGAATCTTCAATGCAGGCGAATGCTATGGGCTATTTTGAGGATGGCAAATTAGTAATTGTACCAACCACAGAGGAGAATGGTTTTACTATTGATGGTTATTTGGTAGTGGGAGCTCCAATTGAAGTGCAATATGATACTATCGTCATCCAAGAAGGTATTTATACAGCCGATTATGATGAAGAAAATGGAAAATATATTGCGGTGGCTGTTGATTATTATAGTACGAATTAGTTCTGTTTTGAATGCGATTTGAAGGATGCTGAATCTTTTCGGCATCCTATGTTGGTTTATGTCCAATTAATACATATTTTTGCAAAATAGTTTAATTCAAAAGAGTAAACGCATGTTATGACTGACAGAATTAAGAATAGTATTCGTAGATGTTGCATTGTCGCCCTCGTCTTCTGCATTCTTTGGGCGGTGTTTGAAGTGTATTCTTTTATAGGTCTTTTCATTGGTAAGGGTGTTGTGGAAGAAAAAATAAATTGGTCGGATAATGGCATAATCAAAATCATCTTTTTTGTTCTTTATTTTCTCAGTACAGTTGTGATGGTGGGATTATGCTTCAAAATCGTTATCAATACCCTTAAAGGTATGCATGAACAAGTTGTGTTCCCACAAAGCAATGTCAAACCATTGTTTTGGATTGCTTTGATCGATTTCATATATAGGTTATGCTGGATTAATCAATCTGTGCTACTACAAGATGATTTTGTTTTTGCTTTCACCAGTTCTAATTTCATCACACCTTTCTTCCTGCTCTTCTTCGCCTTCATGTACAAAGTGGCGGCCGACGCGGTGGAGGAAAACAATTTAACCGTCTGACACGAGACTTCAAGACGCGAGACGCGGGACGAAATTGGTCTTGTGTCCCCTGTCCCGCAGTCCCGAGTCAAAAGCAGTAAAAATAAAATCAAAGCATTAATTACATGAAGAAATCCGCGCTAACATTTTTATTCATTATCATGTGTCTGGATTCATTTTCTCAACATGGGTTTTATCATACATTTTCAGATCCCGATAGAAAAACGTGGAGGGTAGGTGATGTTCTTGAAACGGAAAACGGTTTTATGCTTTCACTCAGAAATCAGTCTTCTTTGAAAAAGGAGAGCAAGGTGATTAAAATGTCTTCAGAAGGGGTCTTTCTCGGCGAAATGTGTCTATCTGCAACAGACACTGCTATTAATCTCTGCAACCTTTTCCCGTCTACTGGTGATAGTGGAAGTGTAGAGGGGCTGGCCGTTTGCACAACCTCTGACGACTCTGCCATGTTATTGACACTTCGTATTGATGGCGATTTGAACGTATTAAGCCGCTCGATGGCTTCGTTGCCAAATTCCGATAGCATGGATTACTGGTTGGATGACTATAGGTTTTTACAGACGACGGATGGCTATTTTGCTCTATTAAGCTATAAGGGGCAATTGAATGAAAAAGAAATCAAGTTATGCAAGATTTCCAATGAAGGCATTGTGACTCAAGTTGAGAGAATGGAAGATTCCTTGGCTTCTTACGTGGCGAATATATTTCATATCCATGATGATTCGACTGGATTTGGCATATTTCTCCGCAAACGGCAGATTCAGGGCACGCATGTCAATTCATGTGCAATGTTGTATGATGCTGACCTTCAGTTGAAAGGAATATACGATATTTCCAATTGGTATGAAGACGATGGGCATGGTAATGTTTATATGGGCGACCTATCCCTATATAATAGTATGATGTGCCCTTCTCCCGATGGAGGATATTACATTTCATCTCGTTTAAACGAAACTTCTTTGGCTGGGACCACAATCGTGGATGACCAGTCTTCTGTCTTGGCAAAAACGGATTCTGCCTTTCAAATATGCCCTCAGTATTGTATCATTGGGCACTTGAATGACACGGTTGAGGCCCCTTCTTTTTATAGGTCTGTGGACATCAATGAAAACGGAATGGTATTTCAGTGTTCCATGCAAAACATCATTTTTAGTTCATGGCCTTACGGAAGTAATGGAACTCATCTTGTGGTTACAAAAACAGATCCAGATTTGAATGTTTTGTGGCAGAAACGTTTTATGAAGGATGGAAATATATATTCTGCCTTTCAAACCATGGCCACCTCAGATGGAGGTTGTCTGATTGTTGGCAATGTGTATGACCATAATCCAGAATTGTGTCAAGATGTTTTTGCCTTGAAAATCGATGCCGATGGTACAGTCGGGCTTGACGAAATCCAAGAAGAGAACATTGCGTTTGTCTATCCCAATCCTGCCAAAGGAACCCTTAAGATTGGTGGTGTTGAGGCCAAGGAATCTCATATCTACAACGCTTTGGGCCAATGCGTCATGAGTTTCCAGGGGAATGAAGCAAACGTGCAGAAATTGGCTATTGGAGCTTATCTTCTGAAAATTGCTGATCATGAAGGAAAAACACAAACTTTGCGCCTCATTGTAGACAAAACAAATTAAAGAACAAAAACATACTAAAAAAGAAAGGTAAACAAAATGAACAAATTCAAAATCATCTTGGGAGCCGCGGCTCTCGCATTGGCCACTGTCGCCATCGTTGCATGCAACAAGGAAAAAACAGCACAACAGGAAATGTCATTCGAGCAACAACCCAAGAATCCGAATGACTACACCCTCGCTGAAATGGCTGAAGCCATGAGTTGGGAGGAGGGGAAGGCTTTCTTTGAAAACCAACCCATTAAAGACTACACTTATGTGTGTGAAAAGGTGTTGAATGATTGTGCTTTCACAGAGAAGTCTTCATCAGTGCCAACTTATGTTTTTGGTTGGCATTGGGCCACAATTGAAGATGACTGTATTAGTGAATACAAAGGATTGTGTTTCGGTATCAAACAAGATTCAAATTCTGAACAATCGAATGCTTTGGGCTATTTTGAGGACGGCAAATTCATCATTGTTCCAATTACTGACGAAAACGGATTCACTACAGATGGCCATTTGGTGGTAGGAACTTCTATCGAAATAGAAAACGATTCCATCATTATTCCAAATGGCATCTACACGGCTTATTATGATGAACAATCAGGTAGATATGTGGCGGTAGCGGTAGATTATGCCCTAAAATAATAAGTTGTTGACTGAGAGAAAGTGATGTCATATCAGGATGCCAGCAAAAGTTGGCATCCTATTTCACTTTTGAAAAATTATTATTTTTGCGTCACTTTTATTCATAAAAAGGTTCAAATTATGAAAGACAAAACTCAGAAAAATATTCGTGTATGCAGTTTTATTGCCCTTGTACTATGTGTTTTATGGGTAGTTTTTGAAGTGCTCTATTTCGTTGGCCTTCTCACAGGCAAAGGAGGTGTGAGCGAGAAAGTGGAATGGTCAGAAAATAATACTATTAAAGTAGTTTTTTTTATTCTGTATTTTGTGAGTACGGCATTGATTATAAGCTTGTGTTTTAAAATTGTAATTAATGTCCTTAAAGGAATACGAGAGCAGGTCGTGTTTCCACAAAGCAATGTAAAACCTCTGCTTTGGTTGGCTTTGGTGAGTTTTATTTATATGTTGTGCTGGATGAATCAACCAATTCTTCATGGAGTAATTGGTATTCATTTGCAAGGAGTTAATTTCATTATGCCTTTCTTCCTGCTCTTCTTCGCCTTCATGTACAAAGTGGCGGCCGACGCGGTGGAAGAGAACAATTTAACCGTCTGAGCCATGATTGTCATCAACATAGACGTTATGCTGGCAAAGCGCAAGATGCGCTCCAACGAGCTGGCCGAGCGCATCGGCCTCACCCAAGCCAACTTCTCCATCCTCAAGACGGGCAAGGCTAAGGCCATCCGCCTCAGCACCCTCGATGCCATCTGCCGCGAGCTGCAATGCACGCCGGGGGATATTCTGGAATACCGAGTAGATGATCTTGTTGAATAACAAAGACTTATCATGGGAACTTTTGAAGGCATGTCATTCCAAGTCAAGC
>JAEEGK010015551.1_pt1 | contig 16846 bp, 10 predicted proteins | sample 8958771 | NCBI WGS metagenome assembly JAEEGK01 (sample SAMN16246547, study PRJNA631951) | gut metagenome | biome: gut microbiome; feature: rumen; material: SC-attached | host: Bos | place: Iran: Karaj | collected 2018-10 | reverse complement strand
TCATGCAGTTCGTGGCGCTTTTCACGATTTTGAGCGCCGGGCATGTGCTCCCGGAGATAATCCCATTTGGGATCATACGCATCCTCGCCTTCTTTTTTGCGGTTTACTTGACGTTTTACACGGCGACAGTTTTCTTTAGCCTGAGCTATAAGGAAAGGCATGTGATGGGCCCACTCGCCATCGCATCGACCATCTGCTTTTGGATTGTCGCAGTGGGAACGATTTAGACGAGAGAAAAATGGAAACAGCAGCTCCGAAGCACAATTTCCAAGTCGATTTGGACCGGATTATCCGGCGTCTTGAGCGCACGGGCGAAGTGCCGACGCTTTTGCTGCACGCCTGTTGCGCCCCATGCAGCAGCTACACCATCGAATACCTCTCGCAATATTTCAAGATTACGCTTTTCTATTACAACCCAAACATAGCACCCGCCGAAGAATATCAGCACCGTGTAAGCGAAATCAAGCGGTTCGTCGCAGAATTTAAGACAAAGTATCCAGTCACGTTAATCGAAGGCGAATACGACCCAAAGAAGTTTTACGATGTCGCCCGCGGACTTGAAAAAGAACACGAAGGCGGCAAGCGTTGCCGCAAATGTTTCGAGCTCCGCCTTGCCGAATCCGCACGGCTCGCCAAGGAACTGAACTGCGACTACTTTACCACGACACTGACCATCAGCCCGATGAAAGATGCACAAGTGCTCAACGAGGTCGTTCAGGAACAGTGCGATATTTATGGCATCAAGCGGCTCCCGAGCGATTTCAAGAAAAAGGGCGGATACAAGCGCTCTATCCAGCTGTCGCACGATTACAATCTCTATCGGCAGAATTTTTGCGGGTGTGTCTATTCCATGCGCGAAGCGGAAGAACGCGAAGCAAAGAAGATTCCGTCCCCATTCGCGGACAATAAAGAGATGACATAAAGGGCGTTATTTTATATACTTCTATAAAATGGTTAGGACTTGGATTTACATATTCACCGCCGTCTTGGGTATCGTCGCAGCAGCTTGTAGCGACGATAGTCCAAATACACCCGAAACAAATGATCCACCAAATCCAATAGAAATCATCGATGACAATAAAAGTTCCTCGTCGGACAAAGATTCGCTGGAAGTATTTTTCCGTTCGACAAAAACTAAAATCTTTTTTTCGAACCACGTAGAAATCAAGTCATCTTCTAGCGTTACACCGACATCTTCCAGCAAGGCCGTAAAATCAAGCAGTTCCAAGAACGAAAAAAGTTCTTCGTCCGTTTCTTCATCAAGCGCAAAATCTTCCAGTTCAAGTTCGGCAATACCCAAATCCAGTGCAGCACTCCGCTTTTATGACTGCGATCAATACGACTGTGTGACCACGGAATTCTTGAACCCCGAAGTCTCTTATGGCGAGCTTTTAGACAAACGTGACAACAAAGTTTACCGCACAATCGTCATCAGCAACCACGTCTGGACTGCGCAGAACATGAACTTCAAAACGGAAACCGACTCGACATCTAAAAGCTGGTGTTTCGACAATGATTCGAAAAACTGCGAAAAGTACGGAAGAATCTACTCTTGGAATGCAGCAAAGAAAGTTTGCCCGGAAGGTTGGCACTTGCCCACATCCGAAGAATGGAAAGAACTTTTAAGCGACCACGCCTGTGATTCGGAACTGTTGGACGATGGCACATGGGCCTACGATTGCTCTGGATACAAATTAAAATCGACCGAAACTTGGGATGAAAAAGTAGAAAGGCAAAACGCCCTCGGTTTTTCAGTTATCGCCGCAGGAATGAGCTTCGAAAACACACCGATAGCCCTTGGTGAAACAGCATTTTTCTGGTCTGCAACAGACACGCTCTCGTTTTACGCTTTTGCGGCGTTGTTTATGAATGAAGAAAGTTCAGTTCTTTACGGAGCGACCGAAAAAAATTACGGACTTTCCGTCCGCTGCATCAAAGGTTTTGCGGAATAAATAGGTTTGATTATGTACGATCCGCGATTTTTACCGATTTGCAAAGAAGACTTGGACGAACTGGGCTGGGATTACGTTGACGTGATTATCATCAGCGCCGACGCTTACGTAGACCACCCTTGCTTTGGGCATGCGGTTGTCGGGCGACTTTTGGAACATGAAGGTTTGCGCGTAGCGATTTTGCCGCAGCCGAACTGGCGCGACGACTTGCGCGATTTCAAGAAGCTTGGCAAGCCGAGACTTTTCTTTGCGATTTCGAGTGGCATGGATTCCATGGTGAACCACTACACCGCCGCAAAGCGCCTCCGCAGCGACGACGCCTTTACGCCGGGGAACAAAGCCGGATTCCGCCCCGATTATGCGACATACACTTACGCAAAAATTTTAAAGAAGCTCTACCCCGACGTGCCGCTGCTCATTGGCGGGCTCGAATCGAGCCTTCGCCGCGTGACCCATTACGATTATTGGAGCGACAGGCTCAAGCCGAGCATTCTGTTCGATACGCAGGCCGATATTCTTGTTTACGGCATGGGCGAAAAGCCGCTGAAAGAAATCGTTCGTTTGCTCAAAAAAGGCGTTCCGTTTTCGAGTCTGAATTCCGTTCCGCAGACAGCCTATTTGGCGCCCAAGGGGAATGTCCCGAAGAACAGCAAGTGGGAAGACTTGCGACTGTACAGCTACGAAGAATGTTTGGAAAGCAAGAGGAACCAAATCGAGAACTGCCGCAGGGTAGATATCGAATGCAACAAGTGGTTCCAGCGCCGCGTTCTGCAAGATGTCGCTGAACAGACCGTAGTCATCAACCCCGCGTACCCGCCGATGGAATACGGCGAACTCGACGAAAGTTTTGAATACCCCTACGCCCGCGAACCGCACCCGCGCTACAAGAAACGTGGCAACGTGCCTGCGTTCGACATGATCAAGTTCAGCATCAACACTCACCGAGGCTGTTTTGGCGGTTGTAGTTTTTGCGCCATCAATGCGCACCAGGGTAAGTTCATCGCGAGCCGTAGCCGTGAAAGTATTCTGCGCGAAGTCGATTTAATTACCAAAATGGACGGATTCGCCGGAACGATTACAGACCTTGGCGGCCCCAGCGCAAACATGTACAACATGCGTGGCCGCGACCCAAGCCGCTGCCAAAAATGCGCCCGTGCAAGCTGCCTTACGCCAAAGATTTGCGACAACATGGACACGCACCACGCCGAAATTTTGAGTTTGTATCGAGAAGTGCGCAACCACCCGAAGGTGAAGCACCTGTTCATCGGAAGTGGCGTCCGTTACGATATGCTCTTGCAGGAGACTGATGACGAAGAACTCCGCAAAGACCACGAAGAATACGCCCGCGAACTCATCGATTACCACGTGAGCGGACGATTAAAAGTCGCACCCGAACACACGAGCGATGCCGTACTGAAACTGATGCGCAAACCGAGCTTTACGCTGTTCCACAAGTTCAAGGAATTCTTCGACGACGAATGCAAACGCATCGGCAAAAAGCAACAGCTGATTCCGTACTTTATCAGTAGCCATCCGGGTTGCACCGAAGCCGACATGGCTGAACTCGCACTCGAAACAAAGCAATTGGGTTTCCAGTTGGAACAAGTACAAGACTTTACGCCAACGCCGATGACAATCGCGACCGAGATGTTCTACGCCGAAATGACGCCGGACGGAAAACCGCTCTTTGTTGCCAAAACGCCCGAAGAAAAAGCGAACCAAAAGCAGTTCTTCTTCTGGTACATTCCGGCAAACCGCCCTCACTTGCGAGAAGTTCTGGAACGCCTCAAGATGGGTAAGGTCAGCCGCTTGCTGCTGAGCCGTACTGCAATGGCCGAGGGCAAGGAATACTTCCCGAGCAAGGAACGCGAACAGAACGAAGACTTCCGCAATCGCGAAATGCAAAAGCGCGAAGAACGTACAAACGCATTACGCCCGAAAAAAGAGAAAGTCAAAAACCGCTGGCGCGACGATGGGTACGAAGGCCGCGGATTCAGCGAGAGTCGTGACCGATTTGAACGCGAAGGGGAACGTCAAGAACGTCGCGGATTTCACAGCGAGCGCCAATTTAACGATCGCAGAGATTTCGACCACAACGAGAATCGCCGTGGCAATGTTTTCGAAGACCGTCGCGATTTTGACCGCCGCGGAAATCAGCAGAATGCGCCGTTCCGCGAGCACCGCAATATCGAAGACAAAAACCGCTTCAACAGCGGCGAGATAAACCTCGCCAGCCGACGTTCGCACGGCAAAGGTTTCAAGAAACCAACGTTTAAAAATAAGTAAACAGTGGTTAGTGGCTAGTGGTTAGGAAATCCATTGGCGAAAGAGCATCATCCTGAGGAGTGGAACGACGAAGGATCCAGTGAAGTAAATCAGGAGTGAGCCAAGACACTCCACCATTGCAAAATCACTTCGTGATTTTGCCAAACGCGCGGCTCGGTTATAGCCAAGCAAGGTTGACGCTTCGCGTCCGTGGCTTCATTTATCAAATATAAAACCATAAATGGTTTATGCTTGATAAATTTGCACACTCTTGGCTGCAACACTCGCCTTATGCGTTTGTCTCCTTTCCGGCTCATTTAGGAGCGTGCAAGCACGCTCCACCATTCGCCTTTTTCACGTTCGACGGAGACTTTGAAGCCGGCTTCTTCGAACCATTTGAGGATGTAATCCTTTTCAGTGACGAGCTGTCCGCTGATGATTAGTTCACCGCCTTCAGCGAGCAAATCTTCGATGTCGTCGCGGAGCGGCCAAAGCTCGCTGCGGATCATGTTACAGAGAATCACGTCGAACTTCGTTCCGTCCTTGAACGCATCCAGGAATCCAAGCACACAGTCGCTTTCGCCAAAGCCATTGCGTTCAAAGTTTTCCGCAATGCAAGGAATCGTAAGCGGATCGATTTCCGTACCTACAGCAAGACTTGCACCCTTACGACGCGCAAACATCGCAAGGATTCCCGTTCCCGTACCGATGTCAAGAACCGTCTTGCCGTTAAAATCAATATTTTCCATGAGCGCGGCGCAGCTACTCGTTGTTTCATGTTCGCCCGTTCCAAATGCAGTCTTCGCCTCGAGTTCCAAGACAACTGCGTTGGGATCTTCCGGCGTGAACTCCACCCAAGGTGGACGCACCCAAAGATGCTCGCTCACAGCCACCGGCTGCGCGCGGTCACGCCACCACTTGTCCCAATCCTTTGCAGGCTCTTCCGTCACCGTGAAGTTGTACTGCGGAAACTCCGCCACGATGCGATCGCGTTCCGCCTTGTCGCCCGTGTAAAAACAGAACTCCGTACGGCCAGCAGTCACCGGGTCGAGTTCTTCGAGCGTCGCAACACCCGCTTCGAAAAGCAGGTAGCTTGCAATTTCATATTCTTCATCGGGGCAGTTGCCCTGAGCCTTGTACCAAGTATCGATTTTTTGCATAGTTTAAATTTATGAAAAATAAAGGCACCGCAAATTCGCACAAGTCACAAAAAGAAATATATTTACAATAATTCAAGCAATTCCATTCTCAAGGAGATGCCCGATCAAGTCGGGCATGACAAAGCTTCTTCAGAATGACGATTGAGCCGAACACAAACATGCTTTACATCCATCAATTCCCAGACTGGACACAGTTCCGCTTCGACTCTCCCAAGGTGCTCCACGCGCTTGGGCAGACTCGCCTTGCAGAAGGTAAGCTCATCGGAATTATGCAAATCTGCGGACTCAAAGATATCGAAGCTAAACTCCTTGCCGAAGACATCATCGCAAATTACGCCATCGACGGTTACACTCTGGACGCGGCAAGCACACTCGCCGAAGTAGAACTCAAAAGCAAAGGTTCACAGAACTACATCAAAAACTACCTCGGCGCCATTCAGAACGCCTCGCAGCCGCTCACCGAAGAACGAATTTTCAACTGGCATTCCGCAATGGGGCAAAATAAAGTCTTGCGCTACCGCACCTCACCCAGCGAAGTACAAACAACATTAGACGAAAAACAGCTCCATTTTGTAGGCCCGAATCCGGAACGTCTACAAAGCGAAATGGAAAACTTTTTATCGTGGTTTGAAAGCGCTAATATGGATGGCGTGATAAAAGCAGCGATTGCGCATTTTTGGTTTTTGACAATTCGCCCCTTCGCCGACGCCAACGGCAGACTCGCCCGCGCCATCACGGCAATGCAACTTGCACGCACCGAAAACACAACGCATTGCCAGTACGCCCTGAACAAGCAAATTAACAAGCACAAAAGCGATTACTTCAAAATTCTCGCACGCACGCAAGCAACAAGCGGCGACCTCACCGAATGGATTTTGTGGTTTCTGCAAATGATGCGGGACGCCATCAAGGATAGCGAAGATCTTTTCGCCGCAGAAATCAGCCGCATCCAATTCCGCAACGCCCACGCAAACGACACATTCAGCGCTCGCGAACAACAACTCATCGATGAAGTCATGGCGGGCCGCCTCGCACAACCATTCACCGCAAAAGAAGCAGCCGCACTCTTTAACGCAAGCCACGACACCGCCCTCCGCGAAATCCAGAGTCTCATGGACAAAGGCGTCCTCGAAACAAACAACAAAGGCGGCCGCAGCATGCGATACCGCCTTGTAGATATAAGGCAATAAACGCTATTTCATAAGAAGTTGTTCTTCGGTATAGCCGAAATATGCTTTGGCATCTTCTATAGAAATTTTTTTATCCGCGACCATTTTTCTTGCCGTGCTAAGTTTTTCCGCTTTGGCCTTATCAACTTTTTCTTCGGCAGCAACAGTTTTCTGATGCTCTTCGGCGATTTGCTTGCGGTAATAGTCGGCGGCACTTTCAAATCCGTATTTCTGTCCAACGCTTACGAACGCCATGTCAAGCTCCTTGATGATGTTCTTGCCCAAGTACTCTGCTAAATATATGTTTAATTTCTGCAATAGGCAAGATGACTCGCTGTGATGCATTTTATGCAATAACGGCAGGAATTGAGGCAATACGCGCATCAAGTTGTCCTTGTCAAACGCATAGTTGTGCTTCGCACAACCCCAAAAGCTCGGTCATGCAGCTTTGAATAAATTCAAGCTGCGCGACACTCGCCAATTTTGGTTTTCATCGCCACGATTCCCATGCCGGTTGCAGCGTCCTCGCAGGCGAGGCAGTCGCTGTCGGGGATGTCCGCCATGTTCACGAAGGCGCAGCGGAACGGGAGCGCCGAGCCGTGGAAATAGTCCGGATAGCCCTGGTCCAGCTCCTTGAGCGGATTCCAGTTCGCCTTGCCATTGTAGAAGATGATCGCCATCGTCGGGATGCCCTTGTAGATGCGGTTCCTGTCCTGCACGCGCATCACGGACTGGACGTATTTTGCCGCCTGCTCGAAAATGTTCGGGTCCCGCCCAGACTTGTGCTCCAGCAGGATGCCGACAAGCACGGGGGCGCCCGACGCGACGCTGACGCGGAACGCCATGTCCGCTTCGCCGGAATCCCCGACCGTCGAATAGGAATCGGGAATGCGGACGAGCGTATCGAGGTTTACCAGCGAGAGGAACTTGTTGACATCGAGGTTTACCTTTGCGGAAAGTTCCAGCAGGTGGCGGAGATGTTCAATGTCGGCAAAAAGCCAGCGAAAGAACGAGTCGTGAGGCCGCCTTGCAGCCTTGTTATCTTGATTCATTGAAAGTCCTTTTCTCCACAGAGAAAAATTGTGAACCGGCATGCCGGTCCAACCAGAAAAGGATAAACGTAAGGGATATAGATAAGGATTTAGCAAAAAACTTTCACGATTGGAACGCGAAAGAGAACGGGTTCTAATCTATAAAAGTGAAGTTAAAAAAGCAAGGGCTGCGGTCTATTTCGGCTTATTTTGTCAACAACCGTTTGCAAAAGGACAAAACTGTTTACATGTAAAAAAGGAGAAGCCCCATCGAGTGGGGCTTGACAGTCGCTTTTTGTCATGCCGGCCACTGAGCACTTTGACTACTTGCAGCTATGCTGCTTAGTAGTCATGGTCCGCGAATGGGGACGGCATCTCCTTTTTACAAACGTTTACTTCTTCAACGTTTTCTTTCCGTAGTAGGCGCCGCGGGCTTTGTTCGCCTTGTTGCCCACGTTGCGGCCCTTCACGTCGAACGTGCGCTTGGTCGCGGCATTGTTCATCTTGAACTCGCCCGTGCGGGTGTTGAACTGGCCGATGACGGTTGTCTGCTTGCCGTCGCCTTCGTCGTCAACAATCACGCTCATGAGTTCCGGCAGTTCCTTTTGCTTGACGGTCGGGCGCTTCACGTAAGCGCCGTTCGCACGCACGCCTTGCACTGGATCCGGGATGTTCGAACTGACGAGGTAAGCGCGCAACGGATAGATATACGTACCTTCGCCAATCTTCACGAAATCGCCCACCTCGATTTTGCTGTCTTTGGGAGCACTTGCAGCAAAGCCGTAGGCGTAGCCCAGTTCACGGTCGCCCGCGTCCCAGCGTTTGAATTCCCACATGCCGCGGAACTTCCAGCCGTCCAACTCCTTGACGGCTTCAGCAGTAGGCTCAATCGTCACGGGGCCAGTGACCTTGAGCGTGGTTGCACGCGTTTGCACCAGATACGGAGTATTGGCGCTCAGTGTCGCATCGCCGTAAACCTTATATTGATTGCTCTCATCCTTTATGTTGTTTGATTTAACCCACTCGCTGGTGGCCCACAGGACCTTCATCCTGACGGCATCATTGCCATCTTTGTCTGTGCCGATGCCGTTATAATAAAGCACGGCGTTAAGTCCAGAGACCTTGTTCGTGTTCACGGAGAACGGCAATACCATTGTCGAATAGGTGTCTTTCATGAACTCGCGATTATAGACAACCGACGAAACTTCAATATTCTCTTTCGTAATGCTCACAGCACCATCGCCACCGAATTCTCCGTCGATGACGGCACGCGTACCGTCCTGGTCCCTGAGGATTTTGACGGCTCCGGAGCCGTCAACAACGATAGGCACGATGTTGAACGTGGCCGTGGCCGTGCCGGTGTAGCCGGAACCTTCCTTGGCGGCAATGGTCACCGTGGCCTGCCCAGCGTTCGTATTGTTCGAGTAGCTGACGGTGTAGTCGGTCTCGGGGGAGAGCGTCACCTCGCCGTTTTTCACCACGATGGCGGGAGTCAAAGCCTCACCTGTGAAGGTCACATCAGCAATAGCCTGGATCCACGCATCCTGCAAGGATTCCAAGCCACTCTTCGTTGTGAAGTAAACGGATGCCCATGCACTTTTGCCATTCTCGCCATAGTCGCCACGCACCTGGAACACATACTGTGTATTGGGATTCAAGCTTGCAACTTTGTAATTCTTTTCATTGGTCGAAGGTTTGTCAGTCCAAGCGACAGATCCGTCATCAGCATCAATTGTTTCCATGTAGCCGCGAATCATCCAACTATAACCATTACAATCAGGCGAGACGTTCCCTAAACGTACCCATTCTCCCCCGTAAAAAAGCCACTGGTAGTTAGACTCTGTCGTATTAGAATTGGGCGTCACATCAGAATAAGACATCATATAAGTCCCATATTCAGTCAGCGTAATCCACAAGTTCTCTCCAGCTGTAAGGGCGACAGGCTTTGCAAGGGTCACCTCGTGGAATGCATCGGCATGCTCGGTTGACACGGTCTCGGTGTAAAGGAGCGTGCCGGGAGCCTCGTCTCCGCCTTGATAGATGTTGATGGTGATGTCATTAACATTGTAATATTCTGTTTCATATATGGAAACCTTTGTCAGTTTGGAACCCATGACTTGGCTGCCGGGATACATGACCCCCCAAGTGAATTCTTGAGGTTCGTTATCTCCTACGGTGGATGCATAATCGCCATCATCGTACTGCAGCCAAGTGTAAGAGTGTTCAGAGCCTTCAGGTACAACACCGTAGCGCACATCGTAACTATTGGCAAAACCATTCCAGCTGATGGAGGCTGAAATGTTCGTCAAGCCCGATACCGTAAATCCGGTAGGAGCAGGAGTTAGCTCTTCTGTTCTAAAGGTGGTTTCATTGCTCCACCGGATAACACCGTCATTCGTAACGGGGCGCACCTTCACCGTATATCGGGTGTCAGGAGCCAGACCTGTCAAGGTATAGGGATTGCCACTAACTTCAACCTCGGTGAAATCGGAAGTTCCATCGGCCTTATAGGCGATGACCCAGGATGTCGCCGCAGGTTCGTTGCGCTCTATCCAACTGAGTTTTGCTTTCTTCGACTCAATTTCTGAGACTGCGAGACCTGAAGGCCTCTTCCATGAAGTAATGGTGCAATCAACGGTGTACGAGGCCAGAATACCACTTGAAACATCACAGCCACTGTTGCATCCCTCATGTTTGACAATAACTTCTCCATTGACATCAGTAATATGCCAGCCATTCTCGCTTGCATATTCTCCCTGAGTATATACAAAGTCGATTTTGCAACCTGGACAAACAGCGAGGGTGTAAGATTCATTTGCACCAGATTCTATGGTGTATGTACCCAAGACTTCGTTCGTCGAGTGTTCTACCGCTTCAAGTTTGCCGCCAGTCCAGCCATCGCCATAACTGTCTGTCAACTCGATATTGATGTAGCACTGATTTTCGCAGGGCTTTGTCGTAAAGCTGACAGAATTAGTCCAACCACTGACTTTGTCGCCTTTGACAGCCTGCACCTGAACCTCGTATTTGGTGCCTTTGGTCAAGTTGTCAATCGTATATCCCGTACTCTGGCTTATGCCCTCTTTTATCGTCCACTGTTCGCCGCTCTTGCGATATCGCAGGTTCCACTCATTTGCTTCAGAAGTCCAGCTAACCACGGCACTGTTCATGCCGATGCTCGATACAGCGACATCCGTTGGTCTGGGGTAACCGGACTCCCAAAAGGCAAAATCATCCAAATAAAGATAATATGAACCATTATCGATATACTTGATCGCAATGCGCCTCGTTCCTGCCGGGAACTCGTTCGTGTATTCCTGCCAAGATGTCATCGATGCGGTCACCACATCGCCGTATGTGAACTTGCTGGCATCAGTTTCATTCGCGTTGGTGGTATAACCCACCTGAAACAGCTCGGGATATTTGGAGTTATAAGCTCTATACCAGAAAGAAACAGCAACACCATTGGCGCCACTCTTGAAAGTTGGCGAGAGAAGGACATTCATTTCGGAGTAATGAAACATAAAAGAGTACGAACCAGTCAGAACGTAAATATCACTAATGCCCGTATTCGCACTAGTTGCGCCTTGCAGAATCCACCCATCAGCCAACAGGTCGTTGTTCTCAAAGCTATACGAATACGGCAAATCCATCAACGTTGTGAAGTTAACACTTGAGGTCCAATCACTGACTTTGTCGTCTTTGACGGCCTGCACCTGCACCTCGTATCTAGAGCCGTCGGTCAAGTTGTCAACCGTATATCCCGTACTCTGGCTAACGCCCTTTTTTGTCGTCCACTGTTCCTCGCCGCTCTTGCGATACCTCAGGTTCCACGCACTGGCATCAGAAGTCCAGCTAACCACAGCACTGTTCATGCTGACGTTCGAAACAGCGACATTCTTCGGTCTGGGGTAAAACTCAAAGGTAAAGTCATCTAAAAGAAGAAAATTATCTTGGCCATAGGTATGCCAGATCGCAATGCGCTTAGTTCCTTTCGGAAATTCGTTCGTGTATTCCTGCCAGGATGTCGATGCGGTCACCAATTCTCCGTTATAAGTGAACTTGCTGGCATCAGTCTGATACTCGTCTGTGGTATAACCCACCAGAATTTTCTCGTAGCCACGGTCAAATAATTCTCTATACCAGAAAGAAACAACAACAACATCATTCGTGCCATTCTTGAGAACAGGCGAGAGAAGGTAATTACCAGGATACCCGTAATAAGACACAAATGTTTCACCCGTCCGACCATAACCATGGATACTACCATTACCACCAATGCCTGTATTTTGATGGGTTTTGCCTTGCAGCAGCACCCACCCGTCTGCCGTCAGGTCTTTGTTCTCAAAACCGTACGAATAGGGCAGTTCCACCGCCGTTGTGAAGTGAACAGTTGAGGTCCAGTCACTGACTTCGTCGCCTTCGACGGCCTGCACCTGCACCTCGTACACGGAACCTTTAGCCAAGTTGTCAATCGTATATCCAGTACTCTTGCTAATGCCCTCTTTTGTCGTCCACTCTTCCTCGCCGCTCTTGCGATATCGCAAGTTCCACGCACTGGCATCAGAAGTCCAGCTAATCACAGCACTGTTCATGCCGACGTTCGAAACAGCGACATTATTCGGTCTGGGGTAAGAAGTGTAACACTCAAAGGTAAAGTCATCTAAAAAAAGGTAATACGCATTGTTATAGACATACTTGATAGCGATGCGCTTAGTTCCTACCGGAAAATCATGATTGTATTCCTGCCAGGATGTCGATGCGGTCACAACTTCGCCGTAAGTGAACTTGCTGGCATCAGTCTGATACTCGTCTGTGGTATAACCCACCTGAAACTGCTCGATATAGTTGTCGTTACTTCTTTTATACCAGAAAGAAACCCGAACTCCATTGGCGCCACTCTTGAAAATAGGCGAAAGAAGGTAAGCTTTCCGTTCGGCGTAACTAAACCTAAAATCGTACGAACCAGTCCGAACGTAAATATCACTAATGCCTGTTGATGAAATGGTTGAGCCTTGCAGCTCCCACCCGGCTACCGCCAAGTCGTTGTTCTCAAAGCCATACGAATAGGGCAGTTCCTTCGATGCAGTGACTGACTCAAAGACAAAGTCATCTAAAAAAAGGATATGCGCATTATTATAGATATACTTGATAGCGATGCGTTTAGTTCCTGCCGGGAACTCCTTTTTGTATTCCTGCCAGGATGTCGATGCGGTCACAACTTCGCCGTAAGTGAACTCGCTGGCATCAGTCTCATTCTCGTTGGTGGTATAACCCACCTGAAACTGTTCATCGCCATATTGATTGCTAAGTTCTTTATACCAGAAAGAAACAGCAACACTATTGTCGCCGCTCTTGAGAACCGGCGAGAGAAGGTAAGCATTCCTTTCGGCGAAATTAAACTTAAAAACGTACGAACCAGTCCGAACGGAACCAGAGTAATCAGTATTACTACCGATGCCAGTATATTGAGAGGTTGCGCCTCGCAGCACCCACCCGTCAGTCGCCAAGTTGTTGTCCTCAAAACCGTAAGAATAGGGCAATTTCTGTCCGCCTTGAGGCGAGTCCGCCATTGCTGTTCCGCAGAACAACCCGGAGATTAGGATTAAAAGACATGCAAGGTGTTTTTTAAGAGCCTCACTGTATTTATTCATAATGTTGTTTCCTTGTTGAATCAAAAATTTTGTCGCAAATATAAGTTAATTATAAACAAGAAAAAAGAAAGCCATTCGCTTTTTTACATAAAAAAAACGCATTTAATTTAGATTGTAAAGATTAATTTACTTTATTTTCTGAATATAAAGGAGATGCCCTCCCCATACGCGGATCATGACTACTAAGCAGCATAGCTGCAAGTAGTCAAAGAGATCAAGTCGGGCATGACAAAACGAAAAACCCGCGCACTTGAATGTGGCGGGCTGAATAATGTTATAAGGATTACTGTCTGTAGTACTGGATCCCCTACGCAAATGCAATCCAAGAAATAATGGTTCCCCTCCCTTCGGTCGAGGATGACAGTTTCGAGGATGACAGTTGCTAAACTCTAGGCAAGCACTCCGATTTCCTTGAGGTAACGGCCAAGAGCGTCTTGCCATGTCGGGAGCGGTTTGAAACCGGCTTCCACGAGCTTGCTCTTGTCGAGGCGGCTATTGAACGGGCGTGCGGCCTTGGAAAGTCCATATTCTGCGGTGGTCACCGGCAGAACCTTTGTCGGGAGCCCGGCCTGGCGGTAGATTTCCTTCGTAAAATCGTACCAACTGATGAATCCGCCTTCGTTCGTGGCGTGATAGTAGCCGTACTTGTCCGTTTCAATCATATCGACGAGGAGGCGGCTCAAGTCCAGCGTGTAAGTCGGCGTACCAATCTGGTCATAGACAACGCGGACGGTATCGTGGGACTGCCCCACGTTCAGCATCGTCTTGATGAAGTTCTTGCCGTTGAGGCCGAACACCCAGGCGATACGAACAATGAAATATTTTTCGAGTGTTCCGCTCACGGCAAGTTCGCCCTTGAGCTTGGATTCGCCATAAACGTTGAGCGGCTTGTAATCCTTGCAGTCCGGCTTCCATGGCGAGGTGCCCTGACCGTCGAAGACGTAGTCCGTGCTGATATAGACCATCTTCGCATCGATTTCTTTAGCAACGCGGGCAATGTTTTCCGTACCTTCGGCGTTAATCGCAAAGACCTTCGCCTTTTTGTCTTCGTCTTCGGCAAGGTCAACTGCAGTCCAGGCGGCACAATGCACAATCACATCCGGATTCACGCTCTTGATGGTTTCGGCCACCGCGGCAGCGTTCGTAATGTCCATCGGCACGTACGACATCGTGGTCACAGCGCTTCCATCGGCAACGCCCGAATAAGCCGGAGCGATATCGCTACCGACGCCCTCGTAGCCGCGCTTGGCAAGTTCATTCATCACATCGTGACCAAGCTGGCCACCGACTCCCGTTACTAAAACTTTCATAATAAAACCTCTAACGGGAAAGATAGTAAAAATGACTAAAACAACATATTCCCGAAGCGGACAATAACGCCTGCAAATACGACGCTCACCATGGTCATGAGCTTGATGAGGATGTTGAGCGAGGGGCCTGCGGTATCCTTGAACGGGTCACCCACGGTATCGCCCACAACAGCGGACTTATGGGTATCGGAACCCTTGCCTCCGTAATTGCCTTTTTCGACAAACTTTTTCGCGTTATCCCAGGCGCCACCAGCATTATTGAGCATCGTCGCCAACGCAAATCCGCATGCAAGTCCGCCTGCCAAAAGGCCGAACACGCCAGCAACGCCCATCGTAAGCCCGACAAGTACAGGAACGACAACAGCAAGCACCGAGGGAATAATCATCTCGCGCTGAGCGCCTGTCGTCGAAATTTCAACACACCGGGCATAATCCGGCTCGCCTGTGCCTTCCATAATTCCCGGAATTTCGCGGAACTGGCGACGCACTTCTTCGACCATCGCGCTTGCCGCACGGCCCACCGCCTTGATAGTCAAAGCGCAGAACACGAACGTCATCATCGCACCGATAAAGAGTCCGCCCAAAAGCATGGGGTTCATCAAGTTGAGGTTGTAGATGTGCATAAAGTCAACATAGTTTACCTTATTAGCAACCATTCCCACGAGGTCTCCATTTTCTGCAATCGCGCGTGTCCCTCCATCGAGGAATTTCACACCGGCGACACCCGAAAGCGCCGTCATCAAATCATTCGCGCCGTTCGCAAACGCGACGGAGCCAACTTTCCATACGCCCTCGGCCGATGCAGCCAAATGCCCGAGCCAAATTTTCACCTCTTCGATGTAAGAGGCAAGGAGCGCCATCGCGGTCAGCGCCGCAGAACCAATCGCAAAGCCCTTGCCTGTTGCGGCAGTCGTATTTCCCAGCATGTCGAGTTCATCGGTACGGGCGCGCACTTCAGGGTCGAGGCCAGCCATTTCAGCGTTACCGCCAGCGTTATCCGCTATCGGGCCAAACGCATCCGTAGCAAGCGTGATGCCAAGCGTGCTGAGCATGCCCACAGCGGCAAAGCCCACGCCATAAAGTCCCACAGCCATGTCGCTAAAGCCACCAGCACATCCAAAGGCAGCCACAATGCCGATGACAATCGTCACTACCGGTAGCCCTGTAGAGAACATGCCGACCGAGATGCCGTCGATAATCGTCGTCGCGGCACCAAGTTTCGCCTGGCCCGCGATTCCACGCGTCGGCTTGTAAGCATCGGACGTGTAGTATTCCGTAAACTGCCCGATGAGAATGCCCGCCGCAAGGCCAGAAAGCACGGAGCCAAAAATTCCCATCGAAATGAAATCAAATTTCACAAGCACAAGCAGCGCCACAAGAATCAGCACCGAAGAACCGAGCGTCCCCGTAAGTAACGAACGCAAAAGCGACTTCGTGTCGGCATCTTCACGCGTGCGCACAGCAAAAATTCCCAAAATCGAAAGCACAATTCCAATCGCCGCAACCACCATCGGCGCAATGACCATCTTGATTCCTCCCATCGGGAGTGCCGCGCCAAGCGCCGCCGTCGAAAGGATGGAGCCACAATAAGATTCGTATAGGTCAGCCCCCATACCAGCCACGTCGCCCACGTTATCGCCAACGTTATCCGCAATCGTTGCCGGGTTACGCGGGTCGTCTTCGGGGATTCCAGCCTCGACTTTACCCACGAGGTCCGCACCGACATCGGCCGCTTTCGTATAAATGCCGCCGCCCACGCGGGCAAAAAGCGCCTGCAACGACGCACCCATGCCAAACGTAAGCATCGTCGTCGTGATTTCCACCATCTTCGCATGCGCCCACTCGGCGTTATTCACCATACCATCATTCCACGCCCCCAGCGAAAGTTTCGACGCGATATCCGCCCCGAACTGCCAAACGTTGTGGTCGTAGATGTAATTGAGCAAGAAGAACCAAGCCGAGATGTCAAGCAGGCCAAAGCCCACGACGATAAGCCCCATCACGGCACCGCTGCGGAAAGCAATGACAAGCCCACGATTCAGGCTCGAAATCGCCCCGTTCGCCGTCCTGGAACTTGCATGAGTCGCCGTTTTCATGCCCAAAAATCCGCACAGGCCGCTAAAGAAACCGCCCGTCAAAAACGCCACCGGCACGAACGGATTCTGGATGCCGAGCAGTGCCAGCACGAGGAACACCACGAAAAGAACGCCAAAGACTATGGATACAGTCTTGTACTGCCGCTTAAGGTAGGCATACGCCCCCACGCGCACGTAGCGCGCAATATCCTCCATCTTTTGGTTACCGC
>JAEEGK010015550.1_pt1 | contig 16847 bp, 16 predicted proteins | sample 8958771 | NCBI WGS metagenome assembly JAEEGK01 (sample SAMN16246547, study PRJNA631951) | gut metagenome | biome: gut microbiome; feature: rumen; material: SC-attached | host: Bos | place: Iran: Karaj | collected 2018-10 | reverse complement strand
ATTGCCCCTGCTATCAATTTTGCCTGGCATTATGCCCAAGAACAAGGATACGACCTCTTGCTCATTATGGACCAAGACAGTCAATGGGTCGATTTTCCCACCTATAGAAAGACGATCGAGCAATCGTTCTGCGCAGGCAATCTACAAGTGTACACTCCATACATTAATGGCTTTGACGAATGGGCTATTGAGAAACCAATTCAGGAGCGATCTGTCTTCATTAACTCAGGCACCATCATCCCAGTTACCATACTCACTGCAATCAATGGTGCAGATGAGTTTTTCCCACTCGATGCCTTAGATACGGATTTATCCTACCGTATTCGCAAAACTGGTTATCAAATCAAGTGCTATACTAATTGCCATTTGTCACACACAGTAGGAAGCCCTATACGTAAAGGTCCCTTCCACCTGTTTACGAATAATTATGGACGCGAACGCACATATTCGATAACCAAGTGCCACATCATGTGTTACCGCCGCCATCGCGATATCATGACGGCCTATGAAAGGCGCAAGTTCTTCAAGGAGATTTTTATGTGGAAATTCATCCGCATTTGTCTTGCAGAAGATGATAAACTGGGACGATTCCGCATGTTTATCAAGGGCATAAAAGACGGTATTACTTATAAAATCAACAGTTGATTATGGTATCAATAATTATCGTAAACTATCATACATCTCACCTTCTTTTACATTGTGTTGACGCTTTAGAAGAACAGGTAAAAGGGGTTGATTATGAAATTATTGTTGCCGACAATGCCTCATCAGAAGAAGAACTCGTGTTATTACGTGATGATAAAAGATTCACACTACTGGAATTGGACGAGAATGTCGGTTTCGGTAATGCCAATAATGCTGCTGCACAAATGGCAAAAGGTGACTATCTGTTGCTTTTGAACCCTGACACGGTGTTATTGAATGACGCAGTTACCCTACTCTTCCAATACATGGATGCTCACCCCGAAGTAGGTATTTGTGGCGGAAATCTATATGACTCCGATTTACAGCCTACCCACTCGTTCCATCGCTTATATCCATCCTTCCTGTCTGAGATGGACTTTGCATTGGGACAGGTTTATAGGAAAATTCGTTTTCGTGGTAATGCGCAGTTCAATCGTTCTGAGCACCCAATAGAGGTAGCAATGATAACTGGTGCCGACTTGATGATTCGTACAGACGTCTGGAATAAGCTGAAAGGATTTGACACCATCTTTTTTATGTATGGAGAAGATGCGGATCTCTGCAAACGCTGTAAACAATTAGGCTATTCTGTCGTGGCTATACCCGAGGTTCACATTCAGCATCTGGAAGGCAAGAGCTTTATAGAATCAGAAAGTCATTGTCGCCGAATTTTGGATGGACGCTTTACATACTTTAATAAGCATTATGGCACTCTATACAACAAACTGACTGATGCCATGAATATTCTCAGCCTTCATATTGCCGTCTTCATCTATCGGTTAAGAAGAAACGAACGTGCTGTAACAAAATTCAGCAATAGACTGAGAATCTATAAGGAATACGCAACAAAACACAAACTTCATCGTTAATATAGTAAAACAAATGCCCGTGAAAAAAGTCATACTTCATGTTTCTAAATACTACTATCCCTATTTAGGTGGCATTGAAACACTCGTCAAGTCAATAGCAGAAGGCATGACAGAATACCGACATGTGGTGGTTTGCTTTGCAAGTAATGGCGAGAATAGTAATGACATTGTCAATGGCATCACCGTACACCGAGTAAAAGTCAATTTCTCGATAAAGAGCCAGGATATAGCTTTTGGATATCATCGAGTATTAAAGAAACTGATAGCAGAATACAAGCCACAATACGTTCATGTACACTGCCCTAACCCATACGTTTACCCGATAGTACTCAATGCCATCAATCCCGACACAAAACTCATTCTACACTGGCATTCGGATATTTTGTCAAAAGGTATTATCTACAAACTCATCAAGCCTTTCGAAAAAGCTATTCTGAATCGGGCTGACAGGATTATTGCCACCAGTCAGAACTATATTCATCCGTCGAGTCCCATCTATCCCCACAGGGAAAAGACCTGCGTTGTACCAAACGGAATGATTACAGCTGACTTCGATTTAAAAGTGGGTGATGAGGAAAGAATCGAAGCTATCAAAGCGCAATATGGGCATAAGAAACTAATATTGTTCATTGGACGTCACATTCCTTACAAAGGCATTGACTGGCTCATCGATATTGAGAAAAAGGTCAAGAGCGACTGCCACTTCATTATTGCCGGGCAAGGTCCCCTTACCCAGCAACTGAAAGAGCAGACAACATCAAAGCGCATCACCTTTACAGGCAGACTCAGCACTGACGAACTGCGTTGCTATGCCCATGCTGCGGATATTTTCGCCCTCACTTCCAATACCAAGGCAGAGGCTTTTGGCATTGCTTTGGCTGAAGCCATGTACTGCCGTTGTGCTCCTATTGTCTTCCATCTTGAAGGTTCTGGCGTCAATTGGGTTTCCATTAAAGACAAAACAGGATTGGAAATACCATTAGGCGACATTGACGGTTATGCCAAGGCTATTGACCTTCTGATAACAAACCAGACTCTAAGAGAAAGACTTGCAGAAGCTGCGCGTCAACGTGTTACAGACATGTTCACGGCGCAAAGTGCAGTCAACATCATAAAGTCTGTTTACCAACAATTATAACAGCGGAGGGTATGAGTCGGATTTACATCAACGGACGCTTTCTCACAAGACCCATGACAGGAGTTGAACGCTATGCATATATGATATGTAAAACGTTGGCTGACATGGGAAGGGAATTTACGATTATCTGCCCGAAGGCACCACTCATGTCATGCTACGACATCAGCAACCTTCCTATCGTCCGTTATGGATGTGGTCTGTCTCATCTATGGGAGCAATGTGTACTGCCTTTCTTCTTCATCAGAAAGAAAGACTACCTTCTGTTCTCATTCACAGGACTGGGCTCTATCCTTATCCGCAACAAGGTCATGACGATACACGACCTCTCATTTCTTGAAAATCCCAAATGGTTCTCCAAAGGTTATTACTGGTGGTATAGAATAGCTACCCCCTGGGCTGTCAGAACCTCAAAACATATCATCACCGTCAGCCAGTTCTCAAAGAGAGAGATTCTTCGTTTCTATCCTTTTGTCAATGAACAGAATGTCTGCGTCGCCTATAACGCTGCCGACGAGAATACCTTTCACACACTGCCCCAGAGCCACATTCCAACCAAGCCTTTTGCCCTAACCGTTTCTTCCCTCGACCCTCGGAAGAACTTCGCCAATCTCATTGAAGCCTTTAAGGAAATCAAGGACTGTTCATTATATATTGTAGGCTCTCACTATCGTGTCTTCACACAGGAAAGCAGCATGACAGCTACTGATGACACCATCCGTTTCCTTGGCAGAGTCTCTGACGAAGAATTAGTACACCTCTATAATCAAGCCACCTGTTTTGTCTTCCCCTCCATATATGAAGGATTTGGACTTCCTACTATTGAGGCAATGAAGTGCGGTTGTCCTGTATTGTCATCCGATATTCCTGTATTGAGGGAAGTGTGTGGTGATGCTGCTATTTTCTTTAATCCTTACCATATAGAAGAAATGAGAGATACTATCAGACAGTTCCTGAATACGGACAGTACGCTCCGCTCTTCGCTCATCTCAAAAGGCTTTGTGAATGCCAGAAGGTTTTCATGGGAAGAGACCGCCAAGACCATCATCCAATTGGCGCAACAATAAAGGATGTCAGGGACAAATATGATAAAACACTTGCATATCTCAAGAAAAAGTCATACCTTTGTAGCATCGAATGCCAACCCAGGCCCAACTTAACTCCAATTCTTCTAAGGAGTAACTTCTATTATTGTGCGAATGAACCACGTTTGAAACATAACACAAAAACAATGTAAAATAACACAATAAAGCGCGGAATTAGCAGTTATATATTATATATAACCGATAGAATAGTGTATGGCAATATATCTACTTGGTGCATTTTTATTGAGTTTCACTTGTGGATGGGTGTTTACCCCAGCCATTCTTGACTATTGCAAGCGCAAGAAACTCTATGATTTGCCGAATGGTAGGAAAATACACCATAACGCCATTCCGAGAATGGGGGGCATCTCGTTCTTTCCCAGTATGGTGCTGGCCTTTGCCATTTGCCTCATTGTGATAACCGCCAATGGCGGTATAGACCGCCCGTTCAGCATCTGGAGTGCCAGTTTCCTGGTTGGCTTAAGCATCATCTATTTTACAGGTATCATTGATGACCTGATAGGTCTGAATGCTACCACGAAATTTACTGCACAAATCTGTGCTGCCTGTCTGCTGCCTATGGCAGGACTGTATTTGAACAACCTATACGGGCTTTTCGGTATTTACGAAATACCCTATTATATCGGTTTCCCATTAACTATCTTCATCATTGTCTTTATCGACAATGCCTACAACCTCATCGACGGGATTGACGGGTTGGCTGGCAGTTTATCGGTGTTGGCACTGGCTGGGTTCCTGGTCTATTTCGTCTATTATAATGTGTTCATGAACACATACGCTATCTTGACTGCTGGTTTAATGGGGGCATTGATAGCCTTTCTGATTTTCAACCTATTTGGGAAGCCGGAGAAGAACACCAAGATTTTCATGGGTGACTCCGGATCGTTGTCGTTAGGATTTACACTGGGATTCCTGTCGGTAAAATGCATGATGAACAATACTTTGATTTGGGACTATCGTCCTGAGGCACTATTGGTTCCCCTCACCCTACTCTTTGTTCCAATAGCCGATGTAGCCAGGGTGACACTCTACCGATTGCTCCACAGGCAGCCTCTATTCAAAGCCGACAAGAACCATATTCACCACAAAATGATGCGTACAGGAATGAGCCAGCATCAGACTTTGTGGGCCATCTTAGCCCTGGCGGTAGTGTATATCATGATGAACAGCATGCTCTACATGGTGATGTCGCCGACCTATATCGTACTGATTGACATTGCGCTCTATTGTCTTGTACACCTTGGTATCAATCGAAAAATGAAAAAGACGATATGAAACGTGTCATCGACTTTACCATAGCCATCCTGTGTCTGGTGCTGTTCTCCCCACTGATAGCAGCATGCTGGCTCGCCATAAAACTGGGCGGCGGACCCGCTATCTACAAACAGGAGCGCATAGGATTAGGAGGATGTCCGTTCAATATATATAAATTCCGCAGTATGAAAGTAGATGCTGAGAAGGAAGGCGAGGAACTTTTACAGATGGACAACGACCCGAGGTTGACGAAGATAGGTCGCATTCTGCGCAGTCACCATCTGGATGAGCTGCCCCAGCTGTGGAATGTCTTGATAGGTGACATGTCGTTCGTCGGGTATCGACCTGAACGGAGATATTATATAGAACAGATTATGGAAATTGATCCACGCTATGAACAATTGTATCAAATCCGTCCAGGTATTACTTCCTATGCCACACTGTATAATGGCTATACGGACACAATGGATAAGATGCTGAAGCGACTGGAGATGGATTTAGAGTACTTGAACCATCACTCGCTAGGTGGAGACATGAAAATACTCATGCTCACCTTTATCAATATAATAACCGGAAAGAAATTCTAAATCATATTGCCTATGAGTTACAAATATATTAAACTGACAGCCTTGTTCTTGCTGCTTTCTGCTACAACGAGAGCACAGGACACATTGGCAACAAGTATCACCTATGACCTTACGGCAGAAACTGCTGTAGGAACTGGTGACTTCACAGCCTTTCAACTGGCCACCAACCGTCATCATGTGCTCAGCACTCGGGCGAATACCGCCTATCTGCGTGGAGCCATCAACATCTCTCATGCCTTCAACAAGAACTTGACATTGTCGGGAGGCTTAGATGCGATTGCCTCGGTACATGCCAATCACAAGGCTTATTTACAACAGTGTTTCGTCAACTTGACATGGAAATCGTTCTTCGTCGAAATAGGAAGCCGCGAACAAGACCAGGTGGTTCGCGACAATCTGTTGTCGTCGGGTTCGTTTGTCAAAGGAACCAATGCCAAGCCGATTCCTCAGATTCACGTCGGTACAAATGGTTTCTGGAATGTTCCCTATACCAAGGGCTGGGTGCAGATAAACTTTGACTTTGGCTATGGTAAGTTCTTGGACGGGAACTATCGCGAGCAAAGGTTTAACGATGCGCAGGATGTCAACGAGTCATATGCTAAAGGCATCTACTACCACCAGAAGCACCTGTATATCCGCACGAATCCGACGAAACGATTCTTTGCAATGGTGGGCATTGAGCATGCCGTGCAGTTTGGAGGAACAAACTACAGTTATATTGACGGAGTATTAACCGCAAAGAATAAGCCTCACAATTTAAAGGCTTTTTGGAAAGTTATTATTCCTAAAGGTGACAGTAAATACTTCGAAAACGGAACACTGGAAGACTGGGTATATGGCAACCACATCGGAGTGATGACCTATCAGATAGGTTGGAATATCAACGAAAACCATCAGGTGCAGGCTTACCTGGACAATCCTTTCGAGGACGGTTCCGGTGTTCGCAAGGGTAATGGATGGGACGGACTCTGGGGACTGCAGTATAGCAACAAGACTTCAGGAAGACAATATGTTCGTGGTGCCGTATTTGAGTATTTCCAGAGTACCAACCAATCCGGACCTCTGCATTTGGATAGAGGGGACTATCCAGAGCCCATACGCAACCAGATTACCAGTCAGGTTACAGGCAATGACAATTATTACAATCACCAGTTCTACAACGGCTATTCTCACTATGGTATGACACCAGGTAATGCGTTAATAATGTCTCCTATATATAATAAGGATGGGTACACAGGATACCGTGACAACCGAGTGAAGGCTTGGCACCTGGGCGTCAATGGCGAAATAACTGACCGCATTTCGTATTTGGTGAAAGGATCATATCGTGAGGGTTGGGGTACGTATTTTGTTCCTCTTTCCTCGAAACATCACTCTTTCGATGCCATGCTCCAGGGTTCATACCACGTAGGACCTTGGCAATTCTCTGCTGCCTATGCCTTCGACAAAGGCAATATCTATGGTGATTGTTCAACGTTTAACTTCAAAATTAATTTCCATGGCAAAATTCTTTAAATATGTGGCTGTTGGTTGCTGGCTGTTGACTGCAGGGGTTTTCTCTTCCTGTCAGGAAGGTAGTGAGGCCGGTGACCTATTAGGGTTATGGCGCTTAGATGAATCTGATCATCATTATATGGCTATATCAGGAGCTATTACGGAATTTCGTATCATTAATAACAGTCATTTGGATAGACAAGTATATGGCAATTTCCAGCACCAGGGCGACAGTCTGTTCATCCAGTGCTATTCTATTAATGAGGAAATTGAAGATACTATTGCCGTAGAAGAGGAATTCGGATTCAAGCCTTTCAATAACATTCGTGTGAAAATAGAGGTACAGAATGGCGACATCCTTGTGTTGAGTAAGGACGGACAGAAATGGAACTTCCGTAAGTATTGATTTGATTCGGTAAAACCAACAATAGGGATTTCCCCCACACAGTTTAGGGGAAATCCTTTTCTTATGCCCATTATTCTTCTTACTTTTGCACTGTGAACAAGTAAAAATATGTCGAACTGATTAAAATTATATGAGTATGAAGAAGATGATGATAGCCCTGGTAGCAATGCTGTTGGTAGCAGCAACGGGCAAGGCAATGAGCTACGAGCAGGCTCGCAACGAGGCCCTCTTCCTGACTGACAAGATGGCTTACGAGTTGAACCTGACAGAAGAGCAGTATGAGGCTGCTTATGAGATTAACCTCGACTACCTGATGGGAGTCACAAGTTATGACGATGTATATGGCACCTACTGGGAGCGCCGCAACCTGGATCTGAGCTATATCCTGCTTGACTGGCAGTTGAGCGCATTCCGTGCAGCCACCTATTTCTATCGCCCTCTCTATTGGGCTGACGGATTCTGGCATTTCGGCATCTATGCCCGCTATCCACATCGTGACTATTTCTACTACGGACGTCCCGTATTCTACGCTACTTATCGCGGAGGACATGCCTGGCACCGCGTTGGAGGTCACGGATGGTATCACGGACGTCGCGACCACTACATCCATCACCACAACACTCGCCACATCGGCATGCGCGACGGATGGCATCGGGGAGACTATCGTCACCATAACAGCGGAATGCGTCACAGCTCAACACGTACCACCGTTAACAATCGCGACATGAGCCGCCACCACGACAGCTACAACCGCAACAGGGATTTCAATCGTGGGAATGGCAGCAGAGACTTCAATCGCGGGAATGGCAGAAGAGACTACAACCGTGGAAATGGCGAGATGAACGCTCCTCGCTCATTAGGAGGCTATCGCAGCAACGGCAACCAAGGTCGCAACATGGATAGAGGCTCTTCAACAACACCGTCAAATCACAACAGTGGTTCATTCGGCAGAGGCTCTTCCTCTTACGGTGGTGGCGGATCGTTCGGCAGAGGTTCTTCCTCTCACGGCGGTGGATCGTTCAGCAGAGGCTCTTCCTCTCACAGCGGTGGTTCATTTGGCGGAGGCTCCTCCATGCGTAGCGGAGGTTCATTCAGCAGAGGAGGCGGATCATTCAGCGGAGGCGGTCATAGTGCCGGAGGTGGACGAAGCGCTGGCGGAGGCCACAGCTACGGAGGACGTCGTTAAGATACGAACCTCGGCATTCATCATCCTCTGAACCTCTTTCATACTACATGATGCATAAACGGCTAATATCGCTTTATTGATAATACCGTGACCGACAGCCACCACTCGTTTTCCATCGTAGGTGGCTGTCATTATTTGCAGAAAATCGTGAGCTCGCTGCAATAGGGCTTCCTCACTTTCTATATCATCAGGCCATACCTCGCCTCGCAAATCTGGAATAAAGCGCCCTGTAAATCCTCCCCAGTCACGCTCACGCAACAAAGGTGTAGTTTCCACAGGCAGACCATGAGGCTTCGCAATAATCTCTGCTGTTTGAATGGCGCGATGCAAATCGCTCGCGACAACGGCATCAATCGCCTCAGAAGAAAGACGCGCTGCCACTTCCTGAGCCTGTTTGAACCCCATTTCATTCAGTTCTCCCTGAGTCTGTCCCTGCATGATTTGACGGGCATTATCCACCGTCTCACCATGACGCACCAAAAAAATTGTTGTAACCATAAATGCAAAATTAATCATATTTTTCAACTTTCAACTATCTACTTTCAACTTTTTTTTATACTTTTGCAGAAACAAAGCAGAATTTAAGACATGAAACTATTACAAAGTTCTTTTTTCAGAGCAATCTGCTCTATCGCTGTTGGTGTATTATTATTGAAATATCCCGATAACTCTGTGACATGGCTGACAATGGCCATCGGTGTGCTGTTCCTTTTGTCAGGCATTATTGCACTGATTTCATATTGGAACGCCAAACGCCATGCAGGAGAGTACACTATCACAGATGCCAACGGCAACATTATCAATGACACGCAACCTGCTTTCCCCCTTGTGGGCATCGGCAGTCTGCTATTGGGACTTACACTGGTTGTTAGCCCTGATATGTTTGTGAAGTGGCTGATGTATATCTTAGGAGCTATGCTGATTTTAGGCGGTATCAACCAGCTTATTGTCCTTGTTGCAGTACGTCGCTATGGATCTATAGGCCTATTCTTCTGGATTGCTCCCATTCTGATACTCATAGCAGGAATCTTCATCTTCGTAAAACCTATGAAGAGCGCAGAACTGCCTATGATTATTCTGGGATGGTGCATGTTGCTCTATGGAGTTACCGAGATGATCAACTCCTTTATGATTTACAGTTTACGCCGCAAACTGAAAAAACAGGAAGAACAGGCCGAAAATGGTATAGTGGCTGAGGAAATCAAGGATGAGCCACAAGTGCCGGCTGCCATAGAAAACAAAAAAGAGGAAATCGTCGAGGAAGTGTCTCAAAGCGATATTATCGTAGAGGAAGAATAAAAAGTTTCTCCAAAATTTTGTAGAATCCGAAAAAATTCGTACCTTTGCACCCGCTTTATGCGAAAATAACAAGTAATAATTATAATAAGTAACATTTAAAATGAAAAAAGGTATTCATCCAGACAACTATCGCCCCGTCGTGTTCAAGGACATGTCCAACGGCGATATGTTCCTTTCGCGTTCTACCGCAAAGACAAATGACACCGTAGAATTCGAAGGCGAAACTTACCCAGTGGTTAAAATCGAAATCTCGAGCACCTCTCACCCCTTCTATACCGGTAAGAGCAAGCTCGTGGATACTGCAGGTCGCGTAGACAAGTTCATGAGCCGCTACGGTAAGGCTGCGAAGAAATAAGATATTTCCACAGTAAAGAGATAAAAGGTGCTGCCTGGTAGTTGCATATGCCAAGGATAGCACCTTTTTTGTGTGAATAGGTTTCTACACAAAAAAATCCAAAAACATTTGGTCAACCCAATGATTCTTCGTATCTTTGGAGAAATTTAGGACAGACACCTATTATTAATTAAAAATATGAAAACGATCTACGATTTCTCTGTCAAGGACAGAAAAGGAAAGGATGTTTCGCTGAAAGAGTATGCGAACGAGGTATTATTGATTGTCAACACGGCAACAAAATGTGGGTTCACCCCTCAGTATGAGGAACTGGAAGCCCTCTACAAGAAGTACCACAGCCAGGGTTTTGAGATTCTCGACTTCCCCTGCAACCAGTTTGGTCAACAGGCTCCCGGTACGGATGAGTCCATCCATGAGTTCTGTAAACTGAATTTCGGCACGGAGTTCCCTCGTTTCAAAAAAGTCAAGGTCAATGGAGAGGAGGCAGACCCGCTCTTTAAGTTCCTGAAAGAGCAAAAGGGTTTCGCAGGCTGGGACCCCGAGCATAAGCTCACCGCTATCCTCGATGATATGCTGTCAAAGGCAGACCCCGACTACAAGCAGAAGCCCGATATCAAATGGAACTTCACCAAGTTCCTCATCAATAAGAAGGGACAGGTGGTAGCCCGTTTCGAGCCCACAGAAAAGATCGAGCATATCGCCAAACAAGTCGAGGAGCTCCTCTAACCGCCACACGCTAAACTCTAAACGCTAAACGCTAAACTTTATGAGAACAAAGTGCCTCATTATCGGCAGTGGACCTGCAGGTTATACTGCAGCCATCTATGCCTCACGAGCTAATCTCAACCCGATTGAGTATTGTGGTATACAACCAGGCGGACAACTCACCCAGACCACGGAAGTGGAGAATTTCCCGGGTTATCCCCAGGGAGTCGATGGTAATCAGATGATGATGGACCTTCGTGAACAGGCAGAACGCTTTGGCACCGACATCCGTGATGGTTCCATCACCAAGGTCGACTTCTCCCAAGCCCCCTATCACTGTTGGGCAGAGGATGGTGAGGAGATTATCGCAGACACCGTGATTATCGCCACAGGAGCCTCCGCGAAGTATCTTGGACTGGATGACGAGCGTAAATACAACGGTCAGGGAGTCTCTGCCTGTGCTACTTGTGACGGTTTCTTCTACCGTAAGAAGACAGTGGCAGTAGTAGGTGGTGGTGATACCGCCTGTGAGGACGCCCTCTACCTGAGTCACCTTGCCGCCAAGGTATATATGATTGTACGCAAGCCCTTCCTCCGTGCCTCGAAAGTCATGCAGGAACGAGTCATGGCAGCAGAGAATATCGAGATCCTCTTCGAGCATAACACCCTCGGTCTCTTTGGTGAGAATGGTGTAGAGGGAGCTCATCTGGTAAAACGGAAGGGGGAGCCCGATGAAGAACTGGTGGATATTGCCATCGACGGTTTCTTCCTTGCCATCGGTCACAAGCCTAACACGGATATCTTCAAGGAGTGGTTAGATACTGATGAGGTAGGTTATTTGAAGAAGATAGAGGGGACACCGAAGACCAAGATCCCTGGTATTTTCGTGGCGGGCGACTGTGCTGACCCCACTTACCGTCAGGCTATCACTGCTGCAGGCACTGGTTGCCAGGCAGCGATCGAAGCGGAGCGCTTCCTTCTCAACAACGCATAATTCCAATCCTCCCCTCATAGTTAGGGGAGGATTTTTATATTGTCACACAGATCTTGTAGATCCCCCAGATCTCTTTGCCACAGATGATTTAACAAAAACCATAAAAATCATGCATTGGTGCTCCATTTATGGATAGCCCCTGCGGGGCTAGAAATTATTCAAAGCTGCCGCACTCCAGAATATGATGTCAGAGGAAAGATGGAAGATGTATGATGGCTGAATGGTTCAGTGTTCATGATGAAGGATGAAGGATGAAGGAAGAGTATAGAGTTTAAGAGATCATCGATAAATACTGAAGGCAACAGCTTTGACATTGTACTTGAGATCAGAGTAAGAAGGCAGCAGCTTGAATAGCTTAGAACAGGGAACTCGTAGGATTTGAATAATCTAAAAACTATGGAGCCCGTAGGATTTGAATAATTTTTTGAGATGTGACAAAAGACCGGGGAAGCGAAGCTTCAACGGCAAGGGGAAGACAGAAGAGAAGAGCCAAAGCTCGCTTTGAGATCGGCTCTTATGGCTTGCACTTGAGAGAGGCGACCAGCCTCGGCTTTTGTCACATCGTTAATTTTGAATAATTTCTGCCCCACAGGGGCATTCCATAAATCCGTGGCAAATAAATCTGTGAGATCTACAGGATCTGTGTGACAATAAAAACAAAAAAGACTCGCTTCACAGCGAGTCTTTTCGTACTTTAAAAAACTAAATTAATCAACCATAAACCTTAACCATTAAAAATCTAAACAAAATAATCTTTTTCCTTTTCAGAACATCACGTTCTTACTTCTAGAAAAAAGTGACTGAAAAAACTCTTTTTCTTTCACTGGTGCAAAGATAGTATATTTCAGGCATCATCAAGTTCACTTATCATTAAATATGGTTTGAAATGCGTGAAAATCACGAATTATAAACCATAAATAACTGATTTCAAACTATTTTAGTTGAAAAAACGACTTTTTCCCCACTTTTGTTGGAGATAAAATAAAAAAAAAGTATCTTTGCATCCAACAAACTAATAAATAATGATGAACCTAACCACCCTGGTTATCCTCATAAGCATCCTACTGGTCATCGTGTTCTCCTTAATAGGGCGGGCACTTTATCGTCGTAGCGTACGAATCCGTAACCAGCTGCAGATGAGTTATATCTTCACGAATATCACCCATGAGTTGCTTACCCCCCTGACCATTGTGTCAGCATCAGTGGAACGCCTTCGTAAGACAGCCCCCGACAACAGCAGGGACTACGACCTGATGGAACTGAACATCGCCCGTGTCGTACGACTGCTCCAGCAGATCCTCGAGACCAGCAAGTCCCAGTCAGGAGAGCTGAAGCTCCGTGTGAGTAATGGAGATGTGATGAACTATATCCGGGAGACCGCCCTGTGTATAGAGCCCCTGATGGCAAAGAAGGGCATGGAGTTTACGGTCCGTTGCAAGCCAGAGAGTATGATGGGATGGATAGACACTGACAAACTCGACAAGATCATCTTCAACCTCCTGTCGAATGCCGTCAAATACACCGGCAAGGAAGGAAAAGTCACGATGGATGTCGCCACCAATTCCCGTTACGACAAAGTCATCATCCGGGTCAGTGACAACGGCACAGGTATTCCCCATGACAAGATGAAACACCTCTTCACCCGTTTCCACGATGGAGAATACCGCAAGCACGGCACCTTTGGCACCGGTATCGGACTATCCCTCACCCGTGACCTGGTATACCTCCACAGAGGCACCATCCAGTGTCAGACCTTTGAGGGACAGGGCACCACCTTCATCATAGAGCTGCCTATTAAGAAGAACGCCTTCTCAGCCTCCCAGATTGACGAGAGTCACCAGATCAATCCCACAGAGGCACATAGTAATATCGCCGACCTGGCGACAACCCTCGAGACCCCACAGGAGGACACCACTCCCCTTCCCATCATCGAAGAGGAGAATGATGACATCTACACCATCCTGGTGGTAGAGGACAATATCGAGCTGTTAATGCTCATGAAACAGCTGTTGCAGCAACACTACCACGTCCTCACCGCCTCCAATGGTGTGGAGGCCCTTGACGTGATACATGCCCACGACCTCGACCTGATTGTCTCTGATGTGATGATGCCAGAGATGGATGGCAACGAACTGGTGACCCGTCTGAAGGCAGACCCGGACTACAGTCACCTGCCCATCATCCTGCTGACGGCAAAGACACAGGAGGAAGACCGTAAGGAAGCCCTGCTCTTAGGAGCCGACGACTATGTCACCAAACCCTTCCGTCTGGGAGACCTCCAGCTCCGCATCGACAATATCATCGAGAATCGCCGGCGTATCCGCCATCTCTTCCAGCAACAGAGCACCGAGGAGAATATCGAGCAGATCAAGGCGACAGCTCCCACTGCCGATAATGATTTCCTCCAGCGAGCCATAGAGTGTCTGGACGCCCATCTCTCAGACAGTGATTACGACCGTGACAGTTTTGCCCGTGACATGGGAGCCAGTGCCTCCACCTTATATAATAAGCTACGTGCCGTAACAGGTATGAATGTCTCAGGCTTCATCCGTAACTACCGTATCAAGACTGCCTGTCGCTTAGCCCAGCAACAACCAGACCTGCGAGTCAGTGACATCGCCTATCAGGTAGGTTTCAAGGATCCCAAATACTTCGCCACCACTTTCAAGAAGGAAATGGGAGTCCAGCCCTCCGAATATTTTGAGGAGCTGAGGAGACCCTCCTAAATCCCCCCTGTTTAAGGGGGACTTTTTTGTTTTTAGTTTTTTTCTTATGGATAGAAAATGGATGACAGCGGATCCTTCAGAGTATACTATATTGAAGGAGAATGCTCATAATAATCGTAATAATATGACAGAAGCAGAACAACTGTTTTGGTCATTTGTAAAAGGTAAGGCACTTGGAGAACGATGTCTTAGACAGCATGTTATTGGGGATTATATTGTCGATTTTCTATTTTGTCAGAGTAAACTCGTGGTAGAAATAGATGGAGGTTACCATCAAACAGAGAAACAGCAAGTTATAGATGACATTCGTAATGAATGGCTTGAAAGTAAAGGTTATCAGGTAATTAGATTTACTAATGAGCAAGTTCTATTCGAAACTAATGAGGTCATCCATCGATTAAAGGGGTTATTAAAGTCCCCCCTAAACAGGGGGGATTTAGGAGGGTCTTCTCTATGATTTTATTAGTGATAGGATATTTCTGTCTGTTGTTTAGCATCAGTTGGTGGACAGGCAGGAAAGCAACGAATGAGACATTCTACAGGGGCAACCGACAGTCACCTTGGTATATGGTGGCTTTCGGTATGATAGGAGCCTCCATCTCCGGTGTCACCTTTGTGAGCGTACCAGGCATGGTGAATACCATTGACATGACCTATCTCCAGACCTGTCTGGGCTTTATCCTGGGCTATATCCTCGTCGCATTCCTGTTGTTACCGTTGTACTACCGGCTGAACCTCACCACGATCTACTCCTATCTCGGACAACGGTTAGGCCCCCGGTCGTACCAGACAGGAGCCTCTTTCTTCCTGTTGTCGAAGATGACAGGAGCAGCCGTACGTTTCTATGTCGTCTGTATCATCCTCCAGCGTTTTGCCTTCGACACCATGGGTATTCCCTTTGTATTCACCGTCCTGGGCATGGTACTCCTCATCTGGCTCTACACCTGTCGCGGAGGTATCCGTACGTTAGTATTCACGGATGTCCTCCAGACCATCTTCCTCTTCACGGCACTCCTGTTGATCATCTGGCAAGTGGTGAATGACCTGGGGATGACATGGGGAGAGGCAGTACAGGCAGTAGCGTCAGACAGCAAGAGTCGTATCTTTGTCTTTGACGACTGGATGTCGAAACAGCATTTCTGGAAACAGTTTCTCAGTGGTGTGTTCATCGTCATCGTGATGACAGGTCTCGACCAGGACATGATGCAGAAGAACCTCACGTGTAAGTCACTGCGTGATGCCCAGAAGGATATGTGTACCTATGGTGTGATGTTCTTTCCCGCCAACCTCCTCTTCCTGTCGTTAGGTATCCTGTTGACACAGTGGTATGCCACACATGGCATCACCCTTCCAGCTGCAGGTGACGAACTCCTTCCCACCTTCATCACCCATCATACCTCTTCCATCACCCATCTCACATCTTACCTCTTCGTCCTGGGAATCTTAGCGGCATCATTCTCCAGTGCCGACTCAGCCATGACAGCACTGACGACCAGTTTCTGTGTGGATATCTGTCGTCGACCAGGTGACGAGACACTACGTAAAAAGGCTCATATCCTCGTGGCGGTAGTGTTTACGATCTTTATTTTGTTGTTTAAGGTATTGAACTCCACCAGCATCATCGATGCCATCTACATCCTCTGTTCCTATACCTATGGTCCCCTGTTAGGGCTCTTCGCCTACGGGTTACTCACCAAGCGTCCTGTGAACGACCGTTTAGTGCCTTATATCTGTATTGCCTCCCCTATCCTCTGTTATCTCCTGGATTGGTTTGTAGGGCAATATACGGGTTACCATTTCGGTTACGAGCTCCTCATGTTGAACGGTATGATCACGTTCCTCTCCCTTTCCCTCATTAAAACTAAATCGCCTTTTTAAAGTCACACAGATCTTGTAGATCCCACGGATCTCTTTTCCACAGATGATTTGACAAAAACCACAAAAACCCTCTTTTCTGAGATAAATACTCTTGTTAGAGTATTTTGATGTTATTAGTGTTCATCTTCCTTGTGTGCAAGCACCCAGATAATCTGTCCCCTAATCCCAT
>JAEEGK010015549.1_pt1 | contig 16847 bp, 11 predicted proteins | sample 8958771 | NCBI WGS metagenome assembly JAEEGK01 (sample SAMN16246547, study PRJNA631951) | gut metagenome | biome: gut microbiome; feature: rumen; material: SC-attached | host: Bos | place: Iran: Karaj | collected 2018-10 | reverse complement strand
CTGCTGACGAGGCACTGAAGATTGCCAAGGCTGCTGCTACAAAGGCTGAGTTTGACGCTGCTGTTGAGAAGCTGACCAAGGCTGCTGCTGACGCTCAGGCTACTGCTGACGAGGCTCTGGAGATTGCCAAGGCTGCCGCTACAAAGGTAGAGCTGGCTGATGCTAAGGACGAGCTGAAGAAATTTGCTGGTGAAGTTGCTGATCAGGCTAAGGATGCTGCTGTCCTTGCTGCTAAGGCTTATGCCAACGAGTTGGCTGAAAAGCAGGCTGGTATTGACGCTGCCCAGGATGCTGCTGTTGCTGCAGCTCTTAAGAACTACGCTACCAACGCTACTATTGAAGCTTTGGCAACTAGTTTGAATGAGCAGTTGGACGAGCTGAAGGATGCTATCTCCAAGACCGCTACTGAGGCTGCATTCGAGATTCTCTCTGACGAGGTTAAGGCTTATGCCGCCCAGATTGATGTTATGTTCGCTGGTGTAACAAGCGTTGAGCTCTTCGCTTCTTACAGCCTGTCTTCTCCTCTGATTGACTACAGCCAGATTCACTCTTATGAAGACTATATTGCTTATATGGCTTCGATGATGAGTTCTTATCAGAGAAGTGTATTTGGTTTCATGGAAATGTATGAGGGTGAGCCTCTCATTGCTACCATGTATCATGGTACTGTAAAAGAGAACTCTGTATTCGGTGACGAGGCTTACAAGAATGCTGATCAGCTGATTGAGTACAAGGCTGGTGATGAGATTAAAGACGCAGCTACGCTGCTGATTCGCGTGAACCCTGTTAACGCTGACATTACCGCTGCTGATATGAAGCTGATTAACTCACTGGGTGAGGATTTGAGCGATGTATTCGTAGTTGAGGGTGCTGAGCGTTTCAACGAGATGCTCTACGGCTATGTTGAAACAACTCGTGGTAATGACATCAACTCTGGTCTGTGGAAGGTTCAGATTAAGCCCGCTGACGGCGTAACTCCAGAAGCTTGGCTGAAGGCTGTTTCTACCCTGACCGACGAGCAGATTGCTGCTGAGATTGCTGGTGAGAGCGTTCGTTACGACAAACCCGTTGGCTTCAAGAAGTATGCTATTGCTATTAACAATACAACGGAAGACAATGCTGACCGCTACGTAGCTTCTACATTCGACATTATGCCTGTTTATCAGGAGTATGAGCCGACACCTGCTTTCAACTTCAATGTAAACGATATTCCTGTAAACTATATTAGAAACCGTTGGTATGAGAATGGTCGTGAAGAGGAGTATTATATTGAGCCTGAGCAGCAGTCTAACTATTATAACTACTTTGAGAAGGGTTGGGGTGTTCCTGAACTGGCATGGGATCCCGAGCTGTTCTACGCTGAAGAGCCTACGGTTCCCGCTACTGAGCCTACTGCACTCGATGCTGAGCCTGCTAATGTAGTTGAAGATCACAATACGTGGGTTAATGAAACTCGTAGAAGTTATTATTATCACTTCATCTATGCTGACGTAAACGAGGAGTTCACCCTGAATGCATTCAATGGTCTCTTCACGGCAGATCAGGGCTCTCTCTATTATGGTATTCCTGGTCAGAAGATTGACTACTACTATGTAGTATTTGATAAGGAGAATGCTGTTGAGTCTAAGCCCTCTGAGTGGAATGCTTGGAATAGCTATACGGTTGAGGGTCTGGGCGTTATGACCAAGGCTGATCAGCCTTTGACCATGAAGATTACCTCTGAGTCTGCTCACGGCGACGTTGTAGGTTTCCGCGTATATGCTGTTAACCGCGACGGTACACTGGCTGATCCCGACGGACGTGCATTCTATGTATATGTTGGTCAGCCTGGTGACGAGTTCAAGTCTGCTGAGGCTACCGTTCTGGCTGACAAGCTGGATGCTGTTTCTACCGACATGGACGTAACCGGTTGGTTCAAGAAAGGTGCTTGGTATCACTTCTCTCCGTATGTAGAAATTCCTGAGAATTACGAGTCTGCTAATCCGAAGAACGAGAATCCTGACTGGGTATGGGGTAGCGACGAGGATGATGTTGAGAAGTTCACTCTCAATTGCTGCAGACTCACCTTCTATGATAAGGATGGTAATATTATTTATGTATCCGACCGTTATGATTACGATTGGATTGAGGGTGATGACATTGCTGACGCTGTGAAGGTTACCTTTACTCCGTATCGTAATGTTGCTAACATGATTGATGGTGAGACCTACGTTATCTACATCCGTCAGGAGCAGGAAGAGGCACCGACTGATTATGTATCTTCTCCTTATGCAACCCTGTCTATCACGAAGGTTCTGCCTGATACGGCTAAGGAACTTCAGTTCCGTCCGAAGCAGGAAGGTAAGTTCGATGCTAACGGTAAGTGGGTATCTGCCGATGGTACTGGTGAGTTCATGGTTTACATGCTCCCGAACACCAACGAGTGGGCTAATCCTTGGGCTAACGCTTACGAGCAGGATTACGCTGTAGGTGATGAGCCTCGCGACAACGGTTTCAAGGATCTGAACAACATCTTCTATGACCTGAACAAGGACGACAGCTTCGAATTCGTATTCACTTCTTCACTGGATATGAAGGACGGCAACGATCCTGTTGACCTCGGATACTATGATGAGGCAGGCAAGTTCCAGCAGGGTATCATTTTCGGTACTCCGGGCACTGAAGAGATTTACTATCTCCTCGACATCGAGACTCCGTTCATCGACTACACAACTCCGCACGCTGTCAATGTTTCTACCAACTACGCTGGTGTATCTACCACTGTTAAGTACGACAACGCGGGTGATGTTGATGAGGTTAACTTCGGTAAGACTTGGAAGGTTGCTTCTGAGCAGAAGCTGACTGCTTACTACGGCTGCTGGCACCACGCTATGCACGATGTAGCATTCAATAAGGGTGTATCTCTGCAGTGGGCTGCTGAGCCTGAGGAGGCTGTAACAACTGCTTTGTCTAACATTACAACGAAGAACAGCTACAACTCTACTTACTTCGGCCTTTCACTTGATAAGCTGCTTGAGAAGGATTGGTTGAAACTGGCTGTTGATGAGGATGGCGCTACTGTTGAGCCTGTTCTGAGCACTGAGCCGAACGCTAAGGGTCAGATTAACCCGTACTTCAAGCCCAGCTTCACTGAAAAGGATAATAAGGTTGTGGTTGAGTTCGATCAGGTAAGCGTTCAGGTTGACGCTAACCCGACTGCAGATCACACTGAGTATCTGAATCTCTTCCTGACGGATGCATTCGGACACGATATCGTAGTTTGCACAAAGGTTACCATCAAGAAGGCTGCCTCTAATGCTCCTCGCTTCTAATCAGTAGATTCGAAAGTAATTAGATAACTGACGAGGGGGATGTCTCACGGGACGTCCCCCTTTTTCTACAAATCATTAGTTTATCGATAAGGAAATGAAAAAGATTGTGATGGTATTGGCTGTCGTGGCTTTGGTGCTGACAGCTATGACAGGATGCCGCAAGGGATTGCAGAACACCCGTGGCGTGGTCAAGAGCATGAAAATTACACACGACTCGCTGAAGTCGATGGTCATCACCTATAACGAGGATGGTGACACCATGCTCTTCTCACTTAGAGAAGCCCGCATACAGCGTGGCATAATGATGATTGGTGACTCAGTCATCGTTGATTTTGTGGATGGAAAGGACGATTCGCTTCGTGCGCTCGTAGTAACCACTCTTCCAAAGCCAACTCGTATCATCGAAGAGGGCGTTGCTCCTTCTGATTCACTCGAGATAGGTGTTCCGAAGGGCATGCCACATATGACTCCTGCAAAGACACCCGAAAAGAATCAGTAATCCGTTCCTGCTTTTCAGCGGAGGCGCAAACCTCCGCTTTCCACTTTGTAGTATATTGTAGAACATTTTATTGCTTTCTTATGAAGAAACTTTACGCTTTACTTTTGTTGTCTTTGATGACTGTCTTAACGCAGGCTCAAGTTGTGCAGCAGTTGCCGATGCTTCCTAAGTCGGAGATGGGACATGCTGCAGAGATGCTGAATCCTCTGTCGCTGAATGCTAAACCCTGGACACGTGGCGAATTGCCTAACAGCATCGTTGACTCCCGTCGTGCTTCTTCGCGTCGCTCGCTGAGTTCCGTTCAGGAGCTGGTTGGCGGTTACAAGACCACGCAGGTAACCTATGATAATGAAAAGGATGAAGACAAAGAATCAGAAACGGTCTATACCTTCGTCCTGCAAGGAGAGGCTGAGAACGAGATTGTCTTTACCGGTCTCGTTTGGGGCTACGATGTCAAGGCAACCGTTGACCTGGAGACTGGCGAATTTGTGATTCCCCACCAGCACGTCTATGATCACAGCACCTACGGTTCGGTTTCATTGACGCTTTTCTTCTATTATGAAGGCGACGATACCTATGAAGAAGGCTGGTATTACTCTACAGACGAAGGCATTCCGGGAATGGTGGGTGAAGACGGCTCGTTGCTGATTGGTGCCTATTACTGCCTGACGGTGGATGAGTATAAGAGTGGCAAGCAGACTTATAATAACGCCCCGTTGTCTTATTTGTTCAAGCCGGGAATCCTGACTCCTACGAATGGTGCCATGGTGAATATGTTGCCTAGCGAGAGTACTGACGAAAACGCCGAGCCGGAATACCAATATATTGCCGTGGATATAGCCGAGTCGGCGAATACCGTTTCGGTTACGAACTTCGCAGGCTATGGTGAAACGGTACAGATTAGCCTGAGCGACGACAACACCTTGTCTATTGCGAAGCAGTTGGTATATCAGGGTGGGACGACTTATGGTGATTTCAACTCCTACTCTTACAAGGAAACAAGTGGCGCCACAAGTTATAGTCAGATTATCAGCGAAAACCCCATCGTCGGCAAGTATGACGCCAACGGGTTGACCTGGGGACCGTGGATTATGTACTCGAAAGTGAACAAGAAAGAATATGGCATCCTCTATCTGGGTGGTATCGTGCTCTACACGGACGGGACGAAGTTCCCTGATCCCTCGGCTGGCATCAGCAACATCAAGGTTGAGCAGTCTGATGCTGCCATCTACAGCATCGACGGCCGCCGTCTGGAGAAGGTGCCTGCTCACGGATTGTATATTCAGAACGGTAAGAAATACATAGCGAAGTAAAACAGTTTAAGTAATCTTACCCACAGCGGAGGTCTTTCGACCCCCGCTGTTTTTTACTTACTAACTGATACTATTTTTGCAATCTTGTGACTTTTTTTCGTTTTCCGTGCTTTTGGCTTTTCCAAAACTTGCAAGATTTCCTAAACTTTCTTATATTTGCAGTACCAAATAAACTAACAATCAAATTATTACTAATTACAAATTACTAACATTAAACATTTAAATGCTTATGAAAAATTTATTTACTTTATTGTTTGTCTTTCTCGCAGCTGTGGGAGTGAAGGCACAGGTAACGAATTTGTCACTCGCCAATGGTTGGGACACCTCTATCACCGATGTAACTCTAACTGGTGACGTTGAGTTCAATTACAAAAATAGTTATGCTGTGATTTATGTGGATATAGAGGAGATTGATTTGGCCGAATATCCTTCTTTTGAGATTGAATTGTCGGAAGACACCCCAATCGACAAGCTACAACTATATGTAAATACAGATGCGGGCGAAGGTTGGTCCGGTCCTTTATCAAGTTATACTATGAATAATTCTTACGACTTTCTTAGCGGCGAAGGAGTACCAACCAAGGTAACGAAGTTGGGGCTTATGGCAAATAACATTGAAAATGTTGGGAAGGTTGAAATAAAATCTTGGAATATGATTGATAAAGAAGGCGATAAGATTCCATTCAATTATAAGATGCCTGAATCCTGGAATTCCGATGTTTTAACCCCAATAACCAATGCATCGATTAGTTTTACAAAAGGTGATCAATGGAACTATGCAAGAATAACGGGTGCAGAGGGAATGGAAACGCCCGTAACCATTACGGTTAATTCTGACGGATTCCCTGCTAATCTTCAGCTTGCGATTAAAACAACTGAAAATACAGAAGGGTACTACCGTGCTATTCCAGAAGGTGCAACAACCTTTTCTACAGATATATTAGCAGATGGAGGAACCATTACAGAAATCAGTCTTCAACTAACTACAGGCGTGTCACCATTTGTGGTTAAAAACTTCTCTGCAACTATTCAGCCGTATGTGGAGCCCGAAACCAAGGATTTGCTGCCTGAAATGGGAACGAGTGGATGGAATGCTACATGGGATGCAAGTACCAAAACCATCACAATCGATGGCAATGATGCTGGCGAAGGTGGCGGTAAAGGCTGGTGGTATAATCCAACAGCAGACTTCTCTCATTTTGATAATCTGGTTATTGAGTTCGACCCTGCAACCACGTTCGAGGGTGTTGTGGCAATTAATTATAGTGATGAGAATAAAGATGTTTTCAAATCCTTCTTCCTTGGAGCAAGGTGCGTGATTATTCATCTTGACGAAGAAGGAAAATCAAGTATAAAACAGATTTACATTAGTGGCGATAAGGGAGCAACCTTTACCCTGAAGGCTGCTTATGTTGCAACCAGCGAAGCAACAACAGTCACTGAAGACCTTGGTGCAACCTTTACGGTAGCGGGTGCCGAGACGCTTTTAGGCAGCTCATGGGATATCAATGATAAGAGTAATACGCTGACATTCGACGGAACCAATTATACGTTGGAAAAGACTGAAGTAACTTTGGAAAAGGGTGTTACTTATGAGTTTAAGGTCGTCAAGAATCACTCATGGAGCCCCATCAATTATGGTAAAGATGGTGAAAGTGGTGAAGACCCTGCAAATGCAACTATAACAGTTGACCAAACAGCAGTATATACTGTTACCTTCACTTTCAGTCCCGATACTCCCACACTCACTGCTACAGTTGAGAAAACTGGTGATGCTGAGGAGCAAGAGCATGAGTGGTCAGTCAAAGGTGATTTCAATGGTGATACCGCTTGGGAAAATGAATACGAAATGACGAAAGGCGAGGATGGTAAGTTCACAGTATCTATTCCTGTTACTTCCGATGGTGCTGTTGAGTTTAAGGTACGTGCAGACCGTGGGTGGTCAATTAGTTACCCGGCATCAAACTATAAAATTGAGGGTGTGGAAGCAGGCACAACAGTAGTTATTACGTTCGATCCGGAAACACATGATATTACCGTAAGCGTAGCAACCGGCATTAACGCCCTCACCATTGAGGACGACCAGAATGCTCCTATATTCAATCTCGCAGGTCAGCGTGTTGACAGGGAGTACAAGGGTGTTGTTATCCAGAACGGAAAGAAGCTCCTGGTGAAGTAAAATATCAACACAGTGTTTATGACGACAGCGGAGGTCTTTCGACCCCCGCTGTTTTTTTTCGTAAATCTTTGTTTTTTCGGAAATTATGTTTATCTTTGCAACAGATAAATCAAAAATAGGAGTATTATGCGAACAAAATTGTTTTTACTTGTGGCGCTGGCTTGGATCAGCCTGAGTGCCACGGCACAGCGGACGGAACGCAGGCTCGACCATGTGGAGCCTCGCCAGGTACAGGTGTTCGACCACCAGGAAGTGGAGAAGAAGTTTAAGTCGCACTGGTTCCTGAACCTGCAGGGCGGCGCACAATATACGCTGACCGACGCGAAGTTCAAGAAACTCATCTCGCCTAACGTGCAGGCTGCCGTCGGCTACCAGTTTACACCGGTGTTCGGCATGCGCCTGGCCGTCAACGGCTGGCAGTCGAAGGGTGCCTTCGACGAGCTGCCTTCTGTCAAACCGTGGAGCAGCGACACCAGGGACAGGGGGCTGGATGCCGCAGACTATAAGTTCAACTACGTGGGTGCCGGCATAGATTTCCTGTTCAACCTGAGCAACCTCTTCTGCGGCTGGAACCCCGAGCGACTGCTGAACGTGACGGCATTCATCGGCGGCGGTGCCAACATTGCCTGGGGCAATGACGAGGCAAACGACCTCAAGGCACAGGGCTATCCGCTGGCAAATAGCTGGTGTGGAACCCAGAAACGCTCCGTCGGTCGTGCCGGAGTGCAGCTGGACTTCCGCCTGAGCGATGCCGTCGGCCTGCTGATAGAGGGTAACGCCAATGCCGTTTCCGACTACTACAACTCGAAGGCTTCCGACAAAGCCGACTGGTACTTCAACGCCCTGGCCGGTCTGCGCATCAACCTGGGCAAGGGCTACCGCACCGAGACGCACGACATCTACCGTGACGTGGTGGTCTATGACACCATCTACCGGGTGGTGGAGATTATCGAGCCGGAGCCCATCGAGCGTATTGCTCCCATCCGTCGTGATGTCTTCTTCATGCGTAACAAGACCGACATCCGTCCCGAGGAGACTGCCAAGGTGCAGGATATTGCCGAGTATCTGCAGAAATACCCGCAGACCGGGGTGACCATCGTGGGTTATGCTGACGTGCAGACCGGTAATGCAAAGATTAATGAACGCCTGGCTGCCCGCCGTGCTGACATCGTGGTGAAGACGCTCATCGAGGAGTACGGCATTTCGGCAGACCGCATCCATTTTGACTCCAAGGGTGACACCGTTCAGCCGTTCGCCGAGAACGACCTGAACCGCGTGGCGATTTGCATTGCCGATGAGAAGTAAATTAGGGAGTTTCTTAACTCCCCCAAAAATCATTTCACTACTGCTTGAATAATCTCCGCATTCATGTTATCCACGCGGTTGATGTCGAGTGAGCGAAGATAAATCTGGGTGGTACGCTCGGAGTGATGGCCCATGCCGGCACTGATGATGCTGACGGGGATGTCCATGCTCCGGGCGGCACTGGCCCAGGAGTGGCGTGCCACGTAGAAGGTCAGGTTGGTCTGCAGGTGCAGACGCTCGCCCAACAGGTGCAGCTGCTCATTTATCAACTCCTGCATATAGCGGTATTGGTTACGCTCACGACCATTGCTATGCCTGATGATAGGCAGCAGGAAGTCAGGATTTTCACTTGGATTTCTTCTCACGATAGCTTCCATCTGAGGCTCCCATCGCATCGTTATTTGCTGACCGGTCTTCTGCCGACGGTACGTCAGCATGCCGTTATGTACGTTTGAGGGAGTGAGGTAACTAATGTCAACGAAGGCCATACCGCGCGTAAAAAAAGAAAAGAGGAAAATGTCTCGCGCAAAGGCCTCGTCTTTCGTCAAGTGCTCCATTTTACTCAGTTTTCGGATGATGTCTAAGGGTAAGGCCCGTTTGTCGGTTTTGCCTATACCGGTATAGACTCGTGTGAAAGGTCGTTGGTCACTGACGTATCCTTCGTTGACGGCTCGGTTATATATCGTTCGTAGCACTCGCATGTAGTAGGAACTGCTGTTGCTACTGATGCCCTTCCCCCGAAGGTATTGCTCATATTTGATGAGAAGTGTGCTCGTTATTTGGGCAAGTGGGATGTCTTCTCCCTCCCGGAACCGCAGAAAACTGTTCAGTGCCGCCTTATAAGTCTCTGCCGTTCGCTGTCTTTTAAGTCTTTTTAACTCCTCAATGAGTTGTCCGACGTACGGAACCAGCATCGGGCCGCCGCTATCAACGGCAGAAAACGACTGCCCTTCGTCAACAGGCACGAGCCGATACGCTCGTCCGTTGATTTTAAAGGTCAGTTGTTCAAAATTTTTAGGCTCTAATACTAGTTCTATATTTGTCATTGAGGCAAAAGTGCCTTGAAAGCAAAAGAGGATGCGCTATTGGCGCATCCTCTCTCTGTGTTTTTTAAAAAACTTCCGTTTATTTTACATCAGCGATACAGATGCTTACGCGGTTCAGGTCGTTTTCAACGAACGGCTGAACGGTGTCACCCTTGGAATCGTAAGTGATGCGGTCAGCCGAGATGCCGTACTCCTCGATGAGGGTCTTTACTACGACGTCAGCACGCTGCTGAGCCAGACGGGCGTTGATCTTTGCGTTACCGGTCTGAACGTCAGCGTAACCTACGATGTCAACCTTTGCCTGGGGATACTTGTTCAGGTATTCTGCGATGTCCTGTACCTTGCCAGCCTCCTCGGGACGGATGTCAGTCTTGTTGCGGAGGAAGAAGATGTCGCGGCGCATGGGCTCGATGACAACAGGCTCCTCGATAACCACGGTCTTGTAGATGGTGTCATAGACAACCACGTCGCGGTAGATGTCGTGGGTCTCGGTGCGGTAGCCCTTACCCAGGTTGATGCGCAGACCAGCCAGTGCATTGAAGTACCAGTCGGGGTTGCCAGCCTTCTTTGAGTTGTACTTGTCGGTAGTGATGTTGGCGTTACCCTCGAGCATGAGGTTAACATAGTCGCTCAGACGGAAGCCGAGCTCCAGACCAGCACGTCCGAAAGGACGAACCTTCGTGCCGTCCCAGAGATACTCCAGGTTGTAAGCGTCGAGGTCAATGAGGTTCTTGGCAATGTCGTTCACTTCACCGTTGTCCCAAGCGATGTTAGCACCACCACCAATGAATGCGGTTACGTTGAAGAAACGGTCGGGATTCCAGCCTGCGAACAGGTTGCTGAGGTTGAACATGAAGTCCAGACCGGGAGCTACATACTTATACTTGTAGTCGTTGGTGTAGGGAGCATCGCCCTTGTGAGCACGGAAAGCGCTCCAACCACCCTTTGACTGCCAAGCATTAGCCTGCAGACGCATAGCGAAAACAGGAGTGAAGTTGTAACCGAGACCCAGCTGTACGTTCGGAGAGATGAGCTTCTTGAACTTAGCCTCACCCAGTGTGTACTGAGCACCGCCCTGCAGATCCAGGAACCAGTTAGACTTAAATTTCTTCTCCACCTCCTGGTGGTCGAACTCCTGCACAGTACGCGGCTCCACACGGTCGATGACCTGCTTCGTCTTCTGTGCCATAGCACCCATGCTTACCCAAGCAAGGGCTGCTACAATAAACAATTTCATTTTCATAACTGTTGTATTAATATTAATATAAGTGAATATTCCGACTGCAAATATACGAAAAAATATTAAATCGTGTAAAAAAAATCGGTTTTTTTCAACAAAAAGGGGCGAAAAAGTGCTTTTTTTCAAGTTTTTCCGCTCGAAATACGCACTTTTCCGCCTAAAAAAGCCCATTATCGGCTATTTTTTCAATTGATCATGGAGCCGTTATTTCACTTTAATGGGCAATGGTACATCTGAAACAGGTGTTGTAACCAAAGAATCGGGAAGTTTGGTACCTTGATCCTCATCCAGGTCCAGCTTTATCTTTGGAATCAGTGTCACCACCAAAGCCTTAATGGTATCACCCTGACCATACATGTAGTCAACAATAACCGAGTCGCGGGGCATCATCATGCCGCGCTGGATTCTTGCATCGTCCATGTTAAACAGCATGGTGTCGCCGTCCTCATTGATGATCAGTGTCATCGAGAGCAGCGTGTCCTTGTGAATCTTCAAGTCCTTCACCACGCCACATATATTCTGCAAACCGCTCTTGCGGCAACCTGTCATGGCTGTAAGCACGAGAGCAACGATGAACAATGTAAAAAACAGTTTCTTCATCTTAATAGTAATTCAATCCTTTTTTATCTTTCACTAAGTAAAGGGGGACGTCAAAATGACATCCCCCCCTTCCAGTAATTTAATATCTATTTACCTTGCTTTTCCTCTAATTAGAGCGCAGGAGCGTTAGAAGCTGCCTTCTTAATGGTAACCTTCGAGCTTACGATAACCTCGTGTCCGAATGCATCCTTCAGGTAGAGGTTCAGATACTCATCGTGGTCAGCTGTCGGGTTAGCGTCAACCTGAGTACCCTTCTGGTTGAAGATGATACCATTGTTTTCATCCAGAGTCGGAACGAAGTACGGGTTAATCTGACCCTTACCGTTCGGCTGAGTGCTCAGTACAGGAGCCTTCTCTGTGTCAAGAGCCAACCACTTCTTAGCAATCAACTGGTCGAGTTTCAGACCAAAGACTGTAGAATTGTAGCGGTTCTTAGTCTCGATGTTAGACAGAGTGGTGCTAGTCTCAGTTCCTTCATGGCTCCACTGCAGCGTGATAGCCTTCGTGAACTTGATGTCGTGCATAGCGTGGTGCCAGCAGCCATAGATAGCTGTGAACTGCTGTCCTTCAACCTTCCAGTTGTCACCGAATACGATGTTACCATCCTTATCATAGTAAGTAGATACACCGAAGTAGTTAGTGTAAACCTGAACAGCGTGCTCAGTCTTATAATCGATGAAGTCAGTAGCTACGTCGAGTACGTAAGGCATGTCACCCTCTGCCAGATCAGGACGAGAAGCAGGACCGGGCTTGCCGTACATGATACCCTCACCATTCTCATCAACAAGGTCAATGAGAGCGTCATTCTCACCGAACAGAGAGGTAGAGAATACGAACTCGAAGGTCGTATCGTTGTTGAGGTTGTAGAAGATGTTGTTCAGATCCTTGAAGCCGTTGTCACGAGCTACGTCGCCAACTTTATAGTCCTCAGTGAACGTGGTAGCCCACGGAGTCTGCCAGGTATTCTTGTTCGGAATCATGTAGGCCAGGAACTTACCCGTATTATCCTCAGAAACCCAAACACCCTTATCATTCCATTTGCCTTCCTGCTTCGGACGGAACTCAAGAGTCTTGCCTTCAGTAGGCATCACCTTCGTGATAGCCAGCGTAGCGTATGGCATTGACAGATAGTCACCAGCGTGTACCTCGCTCTGAGAGATGTAAATGGTATAAGTAGCACCATTCAGCATGCTTGCAATGTTATCGTTCGGCTTGAAGGTAACCTTCACAGCGTCCTTAATTTCATCACCAGAAACATAACCATCTTCGAAGTTAACTTCAAGAGCTTCACCATCCTTATCATAGAAGGTCAGGATTGCATTGTCAAAAATAAATTCAGACTCTGTCGGACCCTCGGTAATCCAAGCGGGATTCTCGTTCTTGCCGCTGAAGTTTACAGTAGAGAAGAAGTAATATCTGCCTGCCTTGAACCAACCAGCAATGTCCATTTCCTCAGACTCGGGCTGCTCCTCAGTAGCGATGATGTTAGCAGATTCTGCTCTGTTGTCCTCACCGGGCTTGCCGACAAATACATAGAATGCACGACCGTCGGGGTCAGCCAGCGAACCGTCGCGGTTTACAGCAAATACGCGGAAACCTACAACGTCACCGTGAGCCTCCTCAGAGGTAATCATCATGGTCAGCTTCTCGTCGGCCTTAGTCATCTTACCCAGACCTTCAACAGTGTAGTCCTTCCAAGCATTCCACTCAGAGGGAGCAGACTCAATAGCATTACCCTTGTCAAATACTACATAGTAGTACTCAATCTGCTGTCCGGGATATTCAAACTCGCCAATACCAGAGAAATCGCTCAGCACGATAGGCTCGTTTACATCAGCATATACAAAGGTCTGCCAGCGACGAGTCTCTAAAGTGTAAATATTGCCATCGATAGCAACATTGATGTCATCACCCTTTAAGACAGGCTCTGCGGTAGGAGCATTGTCAACTTCAGGATTCCATGCCAGCTCAGGATTATCGTAGTAACGATCAGTCTGCATCTCAGACATAATATAGAGGTCCGGCTCCTCCTGCTGCTCAGTATAACCCCAAGTCCAACGGTTACGAACATTCTCTACATTCACGTCATTAACCTTGAAGGTAAATTCCTTAGCAGGCTCGAATTCAGCATAAACGGGGATGAAATCGAAAGTAGAAGCAACAAAGCGGTCGGCATTGTCCTTAACAGTATTGTTGATGGCAACGGCGAACTTCTTGGTTGCCATATAGTCACCATTCTCGAGAACATAGACAGCCTCGTTATAAGCTTCCTGCGTCAAACCGTCAGCAGCTTTCAGGGTCAGTTTCCACAGGCCACTGTTAATAGAAGAACCACGAGTGGTCAACAGCTCATTGTAGCGCTCAGCCTTTGTCACAACAATAACGTCGTTCAGGTCCTCACCCAGAGAGTTGATCAGGCGGATGTCAGCAGAAGTAATGTCAGCGTTAACGGGGTTCACACGAACAATCAGCTCAGCCTCGTCCTTCACGTCAGCACCCTTCTTGTACTCAATCTCCTTGTCAGCCTTCTGACCGAAGAAGTCCTCATTGTCACCAAACTTAGAGTCCTCAGGAACAGTACCATGGAAGATTACAGAAGTAAGCGGAGCGATACCAGCCCATATATCAGTATTAACCTCAGTATCAACGTCAACATCGACTGTTACACCATTGGGGATTCTAATGCGTGTACCAAAGATAGTGATTGTAGTATAAGCAAGGTGAGCATTGCTGACATCTGTAGTAGAAGTAGCTTCAGAACTTGCACCATAGAAAAGCTGTCCATCTACGCTCGGAGCCTTGTAGCTATAGCTGTAAGAAGCAAACAGCTCAACGCTGGAAACAGCGCAGAACAGAACGTCAATCTGAGCGCCATAAGCCTTAACCTCGTCAGAGAGAATCTCGAAAGCAGCCTCAGTAGCGGTCTTGGAGATAGCATCCTTCAGCTCTTCCAACTGCTCATTCAGATTACTTGCCAAAGAAGCAACAGCCTCCTGGGTAGCATAGTCCTCAAGAGCTGCAGCAACAGCAGCATCCTGGGCAGCGTCAATACCAGCCTGCTTTGCAGCCTGTTCAGCAATAGCAGCCTTTGCTTCAACGACGGCAGCACCCTTAGCCTGCTCGGCAACTTTCTCAGCATATTCTTCCAGCTCGCTCTTTACAGCAGCCAGCTCATCCTTGGTAGCAGCAATCTCCTCCAGAGCATCTACATCAGCCTGAGCAGCGTCAGCAGCAGCCTGAGCGTCAGCAGCAGCCTTGGTCAGCTTCTCAACAGCAGCATCGAAATCTGCCTTGGTAGCAGCAGCCTTGGCAATCTTCAGTGCCTCGTCAGCAGTAGCCTGAGCGTCAGCAGCAGCCTTGGTCAGCTTCTCAACAGCAGCATCGAAATCTGCCTTGGTAGCAGCAGCCTGAGCCAGTGCAAGAGCAGCATCAGCAGTCTCCTGAGCATCAGTAATCAGACCTGTCAGCTCCTTCTTGGCAGTAGCAAGGTCAGCCTTGTTGGTTTCTGCAAGAGCCTTGGCAGCATCGGCAGTAAGCTTTACTGCCTCAGCGAAAGACTGTGCAGCGTCAGCAGCGTCCTGAGCCTTGGCAGCGTCAGAAATTGCCTGGGCAGCCTTCTGACCAGCTGCATCTGCAGCGTCCTGTGCCTTCTTGATGTCGGCAGACAGAGCTGTCTTTGCAGCCTCAAGCTCAGCTTTCGTAGCAGCATTAGCCTGAACCTGACTCAGAGTAGCCTGAAGAGCTTCAACTTCACTCTTCAGCGCAGCCTTGTCGATTTGTGCCTGCAAGTTCTTGATGTCGTCATCGTAGTCCTTACAAGACACGAACATGCTCGTAGCAGCCAGGAAAATGGCGCCCGTGAGCAGTGTACTCAAAAATCTTTTGTTCATACGATCTTGAATTTAAAAATTAATTAATAAAAAAGGTTATTTGTTCTCTATTCTCTCACGTTTTTTAGCTGTAGCTCTTATGCGGAGTTACAGAAAGACAAAACGAAGACGGCGTTTAGAGAATATGAAAACGCCGTTTACAGAAGGTGTAAACGGCGTTTTGACGTTGTGGAAATGGCGTTTTCAGCACCTGAAAACGGCGTTTTCAGAGACCGTCGGGGGCGGGCGTCTCTTGAATGGCCTGGACGCCTTCTATCAGTCCGTCGCGCAGATGGATGGTGCGGTCGGTAATCTGTGCCAGCGACTCGTCGTGGGTGACAATGACGAAGGTCTGGCCAAACTGGTTGCGTAGGTCGAAGAAGAGCTGGTGCAGCTCGGCCTTGTTCTGTGAGTCGAGCGAACCGCTGGGCTCGTCGGCCAGGATGACGGCGGGGTTGTTGACGAGGGCTCGTGCCACGGCTACGCGCTGTTTCTCGCCACCCGACAGCTCGTTGGGCTTGTGTGAGGCGCGGTCGGCAAGTCCCATGAAACGTAGCAGCTCCTCGGCCCGCTGACGTGCCGCCTTGTTGGAGGTGCCGGCGATGTATGCCGGAATCATGATGTTCTCAATGGCGGTGAACTCCGGCAGCAGCTGGTGGAACTGGAACACGAAGCCGATGTGCCGGTTGCGGAAGTCGGCGAGTTTTTTCTGTGACAGTTGTGTGGTGTCGATACCATCGACACACACCGTTCCGGCATCGGGGCGGTCGAGTGTGCCGATGATTTGCAGCAGCGTGGTTTTTCCGGCGCCGCTGGGTCCGACGATACTGACGACCTCGCCCTTGTCAATGTGGAGGTCAATGCCTTTTAGTACTTGCAGGGAGCCGAAGCTCTTGGTGATGTTTTCTACGTTGATCATTTTTTTGAAGTTAGAAGAAGTTAGAAGAAGTTAGAGGAAGTTAGAAGACAATACCTCAGAATAGCAGAGGATGTCACTCCATAGCGTTCTTGAATTTATTCTCTAAAATAGCCTTAATATATGAATTGAGTAGGAAACTGCCATCGTTCAATGCAGAGCGCAATTGTAGGTATGTATCTTCAGAAATGTATTTAAGGTCATGTGTAAGAATGCAATAGTAACGACACTCTTCCAAACTACCTTGAGCAATATTCATGAATCTTAGCTTGTCTGCCTGACTTAATTTCCCATATCCTTCGGCAAAATTGGCGGCAATAGAGACGGCTGCTCTTTGGAACTGTGAACATAGTCCGAAACGTTCCGTTTCAGGAAAAGATTTAGTGGCTTTATATACAAGTAGCACAAATTGGTGTGCCTTTTGCCATGCTAAAACATCTTCAAACGTTTTTGTCATATAATGTTCGTATTTGTTGCTTATCTTAGTAATGTCCTCTTACTTCCTCTTACTTCCTCTTACTTCCTCTTACTTCCTCTTACTTCCTCTTACTTCCTCTTACTTCCTCTTA
>JAEEGK010015548.1_pt1 | contig 16848 bp, 8 predicted proteins | sample 8958771 | NCBI WGS metagenome assembly JAEEGK01 (sample SAMN16246547, study PRJNA631951) | gut metagenome | biome: gut microbiome; feature: rumen; material: SC-attached | host: Bos | place: Iran: Karaj | collected 2018-10 | reverse complement strand
AATTGTTTAACAAATAATAATATAAGCAGTAATAATATAAGTACAAATAATATTTTCAGCAATAATAATGCTAAAGAAATATATGTTAAAAAAATTACTACTACTATGAAAAAAAAAATGAGAAAATGTACATCACAAAAATTGCGTATAAATAAAGTAAATAATAATAATAATTTATCATTAGAATTTGATAACCAAGATAATTTAAATACAAAATATATTAATTTCTCAAATACAAATATAAATAAAAATAATCTTAAGAAAAATAATGAAAGATATATTTATACTTTGTATCAAAAAGATAATAAATTAGTAATATTAAGTTTTGATGTAATAAAAAAAGAATTTAATTTTATAAATTTTGCAGATTATGATAATTTTGAATTAAATTATAATGATTGTTTTCATAGTAGAGGTGATAATTTATTTAATAACAATAGTATATTTACAAACAACAACAATAATTTATATATTGTAACTGGGAAAAATACTGATATATTATACTTATATGATAACAACACAAAATCAATGAATAAATTATGTAAATTTAAAAATAATCATGCAAAAGGAAGTTTGCTTATTTTTGAAGATAAAATTTTTTGTTTAAGTGGAAATCACAACAAAAAAACAGAATTTTTTTCCCAAATGGGTAAAAATTTGGGTAATTTTGAAGAAATTAATATAGAAAGAAGTAATTTTTCAGCATGTATATACAAAAATAAATATATATTTGTTTTATTTGGATATAATTATCCAACACATCAATATTTAGATTCAATTGAATTTTATGAAATTAATAATGAAAATGAGTATGAGCATTGGCATGCAAAGGGATGGAAATATTTCAAATATAAAAATGATAAAATTTATAATTTAAAACTTGAAGGACATTTATGTTTTAATTTTAATGAAGAAAAAATTATTTTTTTTGGAGGAATCAATTCAGAAAAAACAAATTCTAAAGATAATATTTATGAATTAGTTATAAATATTGATAATATGAATCATGATAGTTATGATATTTATGGGGGTTATGTTGAAAAAATTGAGAATAATTTAAATGATATATATAAAAATGGAAGTTACTTTTTTGGAAGTAATAATAAATTATTATTTGAAGAAAATAATAATTGGATGTTGACTAGTTTTGATAATAGTTCATTTTTACATATTTTAGATATTAATAGAATGAATCATAATGTTTATTATTTTGAATGAATAAAAAATGAATTAAATATAATTTTTATTTATATATATATTTTAATAAATTTTATCAATAAAAAATTTAACCTTTTAAAAATGGATGGTTTTGAAATATTAGATAAATTAGGTGATGGCGCATATAGTGTAGTTTACAAAGTAAAAAGAAAAGAAGATAAAAAAACATATGCATTAAAAAAAGTAAAATTACAATCTCTTTCAGACAAAGAAAAACAAAATGCCTTAAACGAAGTTCGAATATTAGCAAGTGTTAAAAGTACATTTGTAATATCATACAAAGAAGCCTTCATTGATGAAGCTGACAAAAGTTTATGCATAGTAATGGAATATGCAGATAAAGGTGATTTATATCAAAAAATAACCCAATTTAAAAAAATAGGATGTTTGATGGAAGAAATAGATATATGGAAAATATTTATTCAAATGACAAAAGGTTTAAAAGCTTTACATGATTTAAAAATACTTCATAGAGATTTAAAATCAGCTAATATATTTTTATTTAGTGATGGTTCCGCAAAAATAGGTGATTTAAATGTATCAAAAGTGGCTAAAAAAGGATTAGGATATACTCAAACGGGAACACCTTATTATGCAAGTCCTGAAGTTTGGAGAGACCAACCTTATGATAGTAAAAGTGATATATGGTCATTGGGGTGTGTAACATATGAAATGATAGCACTTCACCCACCTTTTAGAGCTGAAAATATGGAAGCTCTTTATAATAAAGTTATTAAAGGTCAATATGGAAAAATTAGTGATATTTATTCTAATGATTTGTCTGAAATAATTAAATTATTATTAAAAACTAATGCCAGTGAAAGACCTTCTTGTGGACAAATTTTGAAACATCCTTTTGTGAAAAAACGTATAGAATTTTTTCAGGTAAATTCTGAAATTGAAGATATTGAAAATATGGATGAAAGCGCTTTATTACTAACTATTAGAATTCCTAAAAATATTTTATTTTTAACAGATAAGTTGCCAACTGCAAATTATGGAAATAATAAAAAAAATGATGGTATAAAAGAAACAATTATGAATAAACAAAAAAATACTTTTCCTAACACAAATTTACATGATATTAAAATTAAAAATAAAGAAAAAAAATCAGTATCAAATAATTATTTAAATGAAGGAGACTTATTAAAAGAAAAAGAAAAAGAAAGATTGAAACAATTATCAAATTTAAATAAAGATAAAAATATTTTAAATAATAATAATAAAGAAAATGATATTAAAAATAGACCAGTCAATAGTCATAGTTTAGAAAATAATCATATTTATCATAATAATTTAATAAAAAAAGCAAATATTATTCAATTAGATAAAATTGAATTGAATAATATGAATAATAAAAGATATGATTTATCAAAAAAAATTCAAAGAAAAAAACAATATGATTTTCAAACATATTTAAAAAGCATTGGATTAGGAAATTTATTTAAATTATATTCACCAAATTTAGATTATAATATAAAAAATAATATTAAAACTAAAAATTATAATAATATTAGTAAACAAAAAAAAAGTATTAATAACTCAAATTTAGATTATGGAAGTCCAAAAATTATTCCAAACAGAAGATTAAATCCAATAAGTAATAGAATTAAATTGTAAATAATTGGAAATATATTTAGTTTAATTAAATTTATTTTGATTTTAATTTTTTATAAATAATTTATAATAAAAAAAATATATTAATTAATATATTTCGTTGAAAAATTAATATAATCAATAAGATTAAATAATAATTTATTTTTATATATTTCATAATCATTTTGCTGATTATAATTTTTTCTTTAATTTTCTTTTATTTCTTTAATTTTATCAATTTGACTTTGAATTTTAATTTAAAGTTATTCTTCATTTGATTCTTCAGATTTTATTAGCAATTCTTTAACAAAATATTTTTCATCTATATTTAAAATTTTCTCATTATTATTATTAATATTATTTTTTGAAGGAAATTTTTCTATTTAATCTCGTTTATATTAATTGAAGAAATATTTCATTTAATTCATTATCTTTTTTGAATTTTGATGTTTTTAAAATAAAAAATTATCTATTGTAAAATTTCCGGTTACACATTTTTTGAGATTTATAATTATCCTGTGTATTAAATAATATTTTTTGGAATATTATTATTGTTATAATATTTATATTTTCATTAGATTTTTTAATATTAAGATTAATATTATTATTATTTTGAATATTATCAGAATTATTTTTATTTATATATTAATCTTCAAATAAATTTTATAATTTCTTCATTATAAAATTTAGGTTTAATTTTATTATGGATATTTCTATTATGATTTTCAAACAGTCAATTAATAATTATATATTAAAATATAATATAAAATGAGCCACAAATTAAATAAAAATATATATATTTAAATATAAGTTTTAATATTTATAAATAATTCAATATTTATTAAAATAATATGGAAATTCCTAAATTAATTAATAATTCAAATTATAATTCTCAAAAAAATATTTTAAAAAATAATAAAAATTCTCAAACAACTCCAAAAATAAATAGAATAAAAAGTTCATATTCAAACAGATTTAAAATATCATACACTCCAAATAAATTAAGTGATTATTATAAATCAATTTTAAATTTTCCAAGTAATTCATCAGAAAATTATATTGGTAATGAATATTTAAATAATTTAAATGAAAATGTGACAAAAATTATAAAAGAAAAAAATAAACAAAATAATGCTTTAATAGAATTTATAAATAAAAAAAATAATTTAAACGCAACAAAAATTAAAATAAATCCTTCTTATTCGTTATCACCTGTAAATAAAAAAAATAATAATGTAAATATTTCTGATACAAAAACTCAATTAACTTCAACTCTAAATACAAATTTTTATAGTTTAGATAAATATTATGAAGGAATTGAAAAAAATTATTCTTCAGATAAAAAAATCTCAAATTTTAAATTAAAAGAAATTTATGATTATAATACAATTAATAATAAATTATTTAATCAAAAAATTCTTCCAACATCAAAAATAATAATAAAAAATATTAATAATAATAGTCTAAAATTAAAAGAAAAAGAAAATAAAAATATTAAATATAAAAGATTATCTTTAATGGCAAATGAAATTCTTCCAATAAAAATAAAAAATAAAAATTTATTTAATAAAAATATTTTTTTTAAAGAAAATAATAGAACTTCAATAAAACAAATAAATAGTTTTCGTTTAAGCACAGGAACAGCAATAAAAAATTTAAAAGGAACTTTTTCTCAAAAATATATTTTAAATAATGAATTATCAACTGCAAGAACAGAAATAAAAAGTTCTAATCAAAATAATGAAATTTTATTAGATAAAGATTCAAATATTTATAAAATGCCTGAAAATTTATTAGAAATTCGTAATCGTTTAAATAATGAAATATTAAAATTATCAATAAAAAGTAATAAAAATAATTATAATATAACAAATGATCAAATAATTTTTTCTTTAGAACAAACAAAAAATTCAGAATATACAAAAAATATAATAGAAAAAATTAAAATAATTAATAATTATATTGAATTATTACCAAAAGAAAAATTTATTTCAAAATTAAATAAACATCGAAAAGTTTTTGTTATTATTGATGGAACGGTAGTTTTTAATGAAAATATTATAAGTGGAGAATTTATTGATTTACCAACTAGAAAATATTTAAAATCTTTAGAAACAAAAAAAGAAAGATTAGAAGAGTTTTATAAATTTTTAATAATATGTAAGAATACTTTTCATTTAAACATTCCTTTTCGAAGTATTTTTTTGTTGAATGGTTTGAATGTTTTTGATTTAATTGAAATTCCAGAAAATGAAAAAATTTTATTTGTTTCTCATAGTAATATTTTTCGAGGAATTCATTTATTTTTTGATATTATTGATTTACGAAAAGCGAAAGAAAAAGATTTTAATTTATTAAAATTAAATGAATATAAAAAAATTAATGATAAATTAAAAAGATTTAGAAACAAAAAATTAACAACAAAATTTAAAAATAAAATTTTAGAAAATATTAATACAACAAAAATAAAAAATAAAAATTTTAAAATAATCAAAAAAGAAAAAAAATATTTTAATGATTCTTCTTTTACATTTGGAATAACAAATAAAAATTTAATTGAAGAAAAATATTATTATTTTTCAGATGATGAAAGTAAAAGAAAAAAAATAAAAACTTTATTTAAAGAAAAATATCCGAGTTTATTAACGCAATTATTATATTTTAATCAAAATGAAATGGAAAAATTAATGGAATCTACAAAAAAATATAAAAATAAAAAAATAAAAAAATTTTTAAAAACCCGCCAAAACGAAGAAACATTCAAAGGCTTTGATATTTTAATTCAAAATTATAATAACAATCGAGCCAAAAAAAATAAAATTAAAATAAATCAACATTTAAAATGCACATTAACAGAAGAAGAAAAAAAAATCATAAATAAAAAATCCGAATTTATAAAAATTCTTAAAAAATTAAAATATCTCAAAAAATTTAATGAATATGACATTGATAATGATTTATTCTATGGAACAACAGATAATAATATAATAAATAAAAATATTAAAGAAATTAAACAAATTCCACGTTTGGCTGGCTACAAAGTAGATAGATATTATCCAGATTTAATTTCATTAAATATTCCTCGATGTTTAAAAGCTTTTCCGAAATTAAAACGATCAGTTTTTTATGATATTTTCGTTCAATTTAAAGAATTACTTGTATTATGTACGAGTATAAATAAAAACTTAAAAAAAGTTGAAAAAGGAATTGATTTTGATACTTTTTTTAATTGCATCCCTCAAATGAAAACACAAGGGAAAAAACATGCATTAAAAATATATAAAACTTTAAATGGTATTAATTTACAATGTATGAATTGGGAAGATTATTTAAAAGGTATGTATAGTATGAGAAGTGATGATATAAATGATAAAATAGATATCTTTTTAAAAATTATAGATGCTGATGGAAATGGTTTGTTATCTTTTGAAGAAGTATTTGATATATCGAAAGAAAGTTTATTAAGGTCTTTAGGAGATAAAAACAATCAAGAAGAGGAAGAAAATAATGAAGAAAGTGTTGTTAATATTTTAGCTACTTATTTTGCAAATTTAATTTTTCAATTAGTTGAAATGCCAATTGATGAAGAAATTCCAATGGATTTAATTAGAAATAAAATTGTTGAAGGAAAAGAAGCAGCAGGTTATTTAGAAATGTTTATTTGTGCAGATAGTTTTACATAATATTATTTAAAAATAATTATTATGTAAAAAAATAATTAAAAAATTATTTAATATAAATAGAAAAAATAATTTTTATAAATAAATTATTTATAAAATAATTTAAATTTTATTATAATTTATATAAATTAATATACTAAATATAATATATTATATTTATAAATATAAATACAATTGAAATATTTTTAATTGAAAAATTGTATTATTTTTTAATTCAGTTATTCAATGACTCTTATATGAAATTTCGAATCATAAATTTTAAATTCCATTGTACCTATTAATTTCATACTAGGACATCCATCAGTACTTAATACAAAAAAAGTTTTATTAGTACTTCCTAAATCTCTAATAAAAAATGCATCAAATTCTGAAGAATAATCAATAATTGCATGATTTTTGCTTATTGAATTATTTTTAATATTTATTTTTGAATTTACTCTTCCAATTGTGATTGGAACTTCATTTTTATTAAAAGTATATTTTTTTTCGTTATTAATAATAATATCTAAAATTCCTTCATTTTCTCTAAATGTGTTTATTTCAACTGCAATTTTTCCTATGTATAAATTAATATTAAGGGAATTTTGTAAATAAAAATCATAATCAATTAAATGCAAAATTTTTAAATCTTTTTTTAATACTTTAATATCAAATTTTTCTTCATTTTTATCATATTCAATAGAAAATATTTCATAACTTTTATTATCTAAAAAAGAATCTTTTTTTTTTAAATTTAAAATAAAGTCAAAATTTTCATTTTCTCCGACTCCAAAAATTACGTTACCATAATTTTTTTTTCTATTTCCTGATTTTATTCCCATTCGATCAATATTTAAATCTTTATTCCAAAAAATATCACCAGTTAATAATAATTCTTGATTACCTAAAACTTCAGTATCAAAATTTTGAAATGTATTTTGTTTACTATTACCAACTACTTTCATATTACTAAAAGTTATTATAGAAATTAATGATTTATTATTTTCATCATTAATATCAAGATTTCTACTTTTTTCTAATTTTAATTCATTTGAATGACTTTCATCTTTATTTATAGTAATATTTATTTTTTCAACTTTTTTACTGTTTCTTGCACTATTTTCATTTGTTTGATCATTGTTTTCTGACATTTTTTTTTGTGGATTATTAATATCAATTTCATTTTTTAAATCATTGTTATTATTATTATTATTATTATTTTGACTTAAAATACTATTATTATTTTCATTTATATTATTACAGGTAATTGAATAATCTTCATCTTTATTAGAAGTTAATTTACAACATAAAAAAAAATTTTTCATTATTTATAAGAATTTATTTTATTTATTTAATAAAATAAATAAAAAATTATTAATATAAATTTAATTTTTTGATATTAATAAAACTTAATTAAATAAAAATAAAGAAAAATTATTAAATTATTAGGAATATTAAAATTAAATATTAAAAAAATTATTTAATATAATCATATTTAAAAGCCAGTAAATTTCCATCATTTCTACATTTAATCTGATAACTTTTTAATACATTTTTATATTCTTCGTTAAATTTCTCAAAATAACAATATCTTCTCAAACACCCATTTTTATCTACACAACTTAAAACTGAATTTAAAGTAATTAATACTAAAATAATCAACCAAATAAATAAAAAAACAGAAAAAACAGTTTTTGCAAAATAAATTGTAGATATAAACCTCATTTTATTTATAATTAATTAATTTATAAAAATTTATCAAATATTTTATTTATTTTATATTTATCTAAAAAAAAAAATAAATATTTAAATTATAAAATGGAAAATTCTAGATTAGATTTATTAAAATTAGATAAACAACGATTAGAAATTGAAAAAGAAATAAATGAACTTACAGATTTTTTAACACAACCTGGAATGCCAGGAATTGATGGAAATTTAATAGATAAAGATGGATTTCCAATCGCAGGTGTTGATTTATATGCAGTTAGACAAGCACGTCAAAAATTAATAATGAAACAAAATGATTTAAAAAATTTAATGAATATTATTGAAATAAAAATGAGTAAATATTTTGAAGATATTAACAAAGAAAATAAAAAAGAAGATGAATTAAATTTCAATCAAAATAATAATAATTATATAAATAAAGAGGAACCAATTGCAATTCCTGTTTTAGAAGAAAAAATTCAAAATAATAATGTTAATATTAAAAAAGAACCTTTCATAACTATTACAGAAATAACAGAAAAAAGTCCAGCTGAAGAAGCAGGATTAAAAGTAAATGATAATATAATAACATTTGATAATATTTTATATAAAGGCGTTTCTAAAAATCCTTTACAAACATTAGCTGAAATTGTTAAAGACAAAATAGGTCAAGATATACCAATTGAAATATTAAGAAAAAATGATGATAATATATTAGAAGTTAAACATTTAACTTTAAGACCACATATTTGGGAAGGAAGAGGTGTTTTAGGATGCAAATTAAATCTAATAATGAATTAATTTTTTCCGGTCTATATTTTTTACTTAATTGGAATATTATAATTAATTATAATTATTATAATTATATATTTTATTATATATTATAAAATAATTAATATAAATAATTCAAATTGATATATCTCTTATTTATTTTATTTATATATTAAAATAATAAATTTTAAATTAATTATATAATGTTTTTTGAATTGCGTTATGAATTGTACATAAATAATCGGGATAACTAAGTTCATTATCTACTTTATCTTCAATTAATATACTTGTTAATTTTGGATTATAAATATCTCTTTCTGTTAAAAATAAAATTCTCACTGGTTGAAAATATCCTAAATTTTCTGTTCTTAATTGAGAAATAATATTTAATATTCTTGTATTTAATTCACTTTGATTATTTTCATCTAATGTTATTATATTATTGTCTATAACTTCTTGATATGACTCAAATCCAAATAAATCTTGATAAAAATTTGAATTTATTTGATCAAATATTATTAATGTTATAAAGTTTCCATCATCTAACATAAATGCACTATCAAAATCAATATTATCTTTGGATAAAGAAATTAAATAAGGTTTTTGAATAATATTATATTGATTTAACATTCCAATATTTTTCAAAGATTTATTAAATTTTTCATATTTTACAATATTTGGATTATTTTCTTCAGGTTCTTCATTTATAATATCATCTATTCTATAAAATTTAGGATAAAGTAATTTTAAAATAGTATATAAAGGAGCTCTATTAATTTTAAATATAATTGAAAGGACATAATTTACTGAATATGAATTTTTTTGTTGTGTTAATACCCCTTTTTTTAAAAATGAATCTACATATAAAGGTAGATATCTTATACTTAATGGAAGAATTAATTGACCAGTTGGAGTTCCTTTTTTAACTTTTTTTCTATAATATGCAAACGAGTTTATGATTTTTGTTTGTAAGTTTTCTCTTACTTCATGTAAATCGTTTTTATATATTAAATTTATTTCTTTTAATAAAAATGCTTTTACTAAAGCATCAACATCACTAAAATTATATAAATTTATAATTTCATTTGAGACTTCGAAAGTTGAATTAAAAATTCTTAAATACCTTTGATTAAAATTATCTAAAAATAAACAAACAATTTGAAAATTAATTGGAGTATTTGATGCATAAGTTTCATTTATCCTTAAATTATAATAATAACAATAATCAGGATCACAACCTCCTAATTGAAAAGCTTCTCCTAATTTTTTATTAAATCCTCCTAAAATTTCAACACAATCAATTCCAATAGGAAAACGAATCATAAATTTACAATCATAATAATTAGGTCTAGTAACAATTCTTGTTATATCATAATGCAATTTTTCATATAAAGAATTTATAGTAGCTGGATCAGTTGTATAAGGATAATATTCAACAGATCCTCCAGTTCCACAACTAATTAAACTCATTGTGCTTAAATCATAATGAATTGATAAAAAAATAAATTGATCTACAACAATTCTATTATCATTTGCTTGTTCAATTAAATCTGAAAATTTATTATGTTGAGGAATTAATAAATTTCTTTTTTCTGGTTCTTTATTTTTATCAAAATTTTCTCTATTAATACAAGGTGCAAAACCATGATTGCTTGGATTAGGTGTAAATACCATAACTCTTCCCCCATTTTCTAATAATGAATCAATTCCAGCTTTTATAGCACTTCCTGTTGGAACACTTATTTGATTTAATATAGAAGATTTTTTATTTTCATTTTTTTCTGCTCTTTCATTTATAAATATATTAATACGTTCTATTAATTTTTCAATATCTTCTCTTTGATTTTTTATATTAAAAAATAATTTTTTCATACTAATTGGACAAAAAGGGTCATTTAAATCTGGCATAATAGATAATCTTATATCATTTTTTTCGGAATAAAAAAAATATATGTTTTTAGCGTCATATAAAGATATAGCTATATAACTTTGTTCCATATTATGAAAATAATCAAAATTTGTTTGGATAGAATCTAATATATAATTAGGTAATCCTAAATTAATAGAAACAAATGATATATCTATCATAAATATATAATGAGGATAAAAATTTTTTGATGAAGAAAAAGATTTAGGAGCTATAAAATCAACAGTTGGTTTACTTAATTCTGGAACTTCATTTAATTCTGTATTAAAATATTCACTTTTAACACCTGGTTTAGTAGGATCAAATTCATTTTCCATATTACATATATTACATATAATTACTTGCTTATTTTCTTTATTATAACCTATTCTATATTTATTATTTATATAACTATTGCATCTAACACATCTAAATATAACTTCATTAGCTTCTACTACAGGTATATTTTCTTCATATTGTGGTATTTCAGCAAAAGGTTGAACACATAGACCAAATAATAAATTAGTTTCAATTAATGTTTTTTGATCAGGTGGAATATATGTCATAGTAGGTCTAATAAATCTGCAAGAACTATTAGTTGTTTCTACCACTTTATAATGAGATATAGAATGAGGAGCTAAGACATTAACATTAGTTTCATATATTGGATTGCTATTAGAATTTACATAAATTTCGTCATTTTGATTAGGTCTTGGTATATCAATTGGGTTTATTTTATAATCTTTACAAGCGGTTTTATGTCTTTGACTTGTTGGATGAACTTCACTTATATAAGGTGATACTATTTTATTGTTATTATATTCTGAATTATTTTTGTTATCAAATTGATTTGATGTTGAATCTTTTATATTTTTGTTATTATAATTATTTGATTGTTGTTGAAATGAATTATTATAATCTGTATTTGAATATTCATTATTATTATTTTCATTATAGTTTGTATTAGGTCTGTTTGAATTAAAAGATTTTTTTTGATTATTTTGAAAAGGATTTGTTTGAGATTTTGTGGGAGGCTAAATTAAAAATTAAAAATTTATTTTACTTTTACTGATGAAGAATTATTTTTATTATCAGGAATATTTGAAGAATTTGAAAAAGGAGAATTATATGAATTATTTATAGGAGGACGTTTATTTGGTTGCATTATAAAAATAAAATTTTAAAATTATTATTTAAATATATAATTAATTATTTTTAAAATTAATTATTTAAAATAATTTTTATTTATTTAAATATTAAATTAATACAAATATATTATTATTATAAATTATTAATTTATTATAAAATTAATTTAACAACTTTTATCAATAATTTTATTTAAAATTATTTAAATGATAAATATTTATATTCATAATTTTTACATTTTAAGTTTTTAATTAATTATTTATTACATTTTTTTAATTAAATAATTATATTAATTTTTAATGATTATAATAAATAATAAAATTTAATTTATATTTAATTTTCTAAACTTTTATAATAAAATATAAATTTATAAATATATAAATAATTTTTACAAGAAAAATAATTAAAGATGATAGATGATGATAATGAAAATAAAAAACCTTTAATTTCAAATAATTACAATGAAGACAATAATTTAATAGATAAAGATAATTTATCAGATATAGATGAAAATGAAATTAATAATAATAAAAAAATATCTAACGAAAATCTCAATGAAATTAAAAATATTTCTGATTTAGAAGAACCTATTTTAAGTTCTAAAAACCAATATGATTCAGAAAGTTCGGAAAAAATTAGATTAATACAAAAATATGAAAAAGAATATGAAAATATTGATTTTTATTCTAATGCAAATTTTTTTTCTAAAATATTTTATTATTGGGCCTTTAAAAAAATTTTATTAGCAAAAAAAGTTAAATTAACTAGTAAACATTTAGGAAAAATGAAAGGAAATAATTCATCTTTAGAATTTATGAATTATACATATTATGTTTATAATAATCTTAACTATAAAAATAAAAGAACATGTTCTTTATTAAAAACAATTTTAAGATCAAATATTAAACATTGTATTTATGTATTTATTATAGGTTTAATATGTACAGGATTAAATGTTTTTTCAATTAATTTATTTAGACAATATATTATGTTATTTAGTAATGAAGAAAGTAATAAAAAAAAATATTATTTAATTGGTTTTGGTTTTTTAGGAGTTAAATTTATTTATATTTTTTTTAACAAACAAATGAATGAATATCAAAATTTTGTGGGATTTAAAACAAGTGTTGAAATGAATTGTTTGATATTTGATAAAGTATTAACAACTTCTCCAGCTAGTATGGAAGATAATGCTGAATCAGGAGAAATATTAAATTTTGTTCAGGTTGACTCTCAAAAATTAACATTTATGATGATGCAAAGTCCAAATACAATAACTATTCCAATTATGTTAATTGCTTATTCTATTATGTTATTTTCTTATTTAGGATGGAGTTTTTCCTTTGGATTAGGAGTTTTATTGATGTTTGTTTTAATAAATTTTTTTTTACAAAGAAAATTTAAAAAATATCAAAAAATAAGACAAAAAGAAATTGATAAGAGATTAAAAGTGACTACTGAAACTTTATTTAATTTAAAAGTATTAAAATTATATTCTTGGGAAGATTTTTTTTTAGAAAAAATAGATGAAAAAAGGGAAAATGAATTAAGAGCAACTTCAAATACATTTAATATAACTAATTTAAATAGAACTTTATTATGGTTTAGTCCTATTGCAACAGCAGTTGTTAGTATTGGAGCATATCAATATTATACAGATAAACCGGATGTTGCAAATATATTTACTTGCTTAGGAATTTTAAGTTCTATTCAAGAACCTATAAGACAATTGGCAATGGTATATACAAATATATTAGATAGTCTTATATCTTTAAAAAGGGTTGAAAAATTTTTAAGTCAAGCAGATATAAAAGAAGAAAATATTATATTAAATGATAAAAATACTATGAATGAAAATATTGATATATTAATAGAAAATGGAAATTTTTCTTGGGGAGCAGGAAAAAAATCAGAATTAAAAGGAGATGAAAAAAATAAAAAACTTGAAGAAAAAGAAATTAAATTAGATAAAGATAGTGTTTCAGAAGAAAATATTATATCTAATGAAAATATAATAGAAAATGAAATTTCAACTTCTAAAGATAAATTAATTAAAGATTCAAATAATAAAATTAATAATGTAAATTCAAATAAAAGTGAAATTGTAGAAGATATTATTATAACTTCTTCAGGTAAGGAAATTCCTATAATAAATAATATACCAATAAATTTAAAAGATATAAATTTAAAAATAAATAAAGGAGAATTCATATGTATTATTGGAGATGTAGGAAGTGGAAAATCAACTTTATTACAAGCTATATTAAATAATTTAATTCAAGTTGAAAAAGAAAAATTTAATACAAAATTAATAGTTAATGGAACAATTGCATATACATCTCAAATTGCATGGATTCAAAATAATACAGTTCGTAATAATATTTTATTTTATAAAAAATATGATGAAGAAAAATATAATAATATAATTAAAATATCAGAATTGAAATCTGATTTAGAAATATTAAAAGGAGGAGATCAAACAGAAATTGGTGAAAAAGGTATTAATTTATCAGGAGGACAAAAAGCAAGAATAAGTATTGCGAGAGCATTATATTCTGATTGTGATATTTATATGCTTGATGATCCAATAAGTGCTTTAGATGCCAATGTTGGAAAAAACATAATAAATAATTGTTTATGTGATTATTTAAAAAATAAAACTAGATTATTAGTGACTCATGCCTTGCAATATTGTTCTTGTGCAGATAGAATTATTTATATGAAAAATGGAAAAATAAATTGGATTGGACCTTACAATGAATTAAGAGAACAAGGTTTTTTTAGAGTATTAACATTAAAAAAGAAAAGTAGTTCAATTTCTGATATTGATGGAAAAAATGTTAATAATGAAAACAATGAAGAAGAAGAAGAGGAAGAAGAAGAAATAGAAAAACCTGCAAAAAAAAATGAAGATATAAAAAGAATTACAAGAGAAGAAGATAGAGTTGAAGGAAGATTGAAAGAAAATGCATATAAATTATATTTAAAAGGAATAGGTGGAATTCCTATAACTATTATTTTAATTTTATTAACATTAATATGGCAAGGTCTAAAAGCAGCAAGTGATCTTTGGTTAGCTTTTTGGACAACTAAAAATGATCAAGGTTTTAATAAAAAATATTTTTTAATTTACGCAGGTTTAGGATTAGGGAGTACAATATTTACATATATAAGATTAATTATAACGACAAATGGTTCAATTAAAAATTCAAGAAATTTACATAGAAATATGGTTAATCATTTAATCAGAGCACCTATTAATTTATATCATGATACAGTTCCTAAGGGACAAATATTAAATAGATTAAGTAAAGATTTATTTAAAATTGATCAATTAGCTCAAATGTCATTTAGTAATGCAATGACTTATTCAATGAATTTTGTTGGTGAAATAATTTTATGTTCATATTTTTTATATTATAGTGCTATTTTTGTACCATTTTTATTAGCAATTGGAGTTTATGTAATGCAATTCTATTTAAATTGTTCAAGAGAATTATCTAGATTAGAAGGAGTAGTTAGATCTCCAATGATAAATACTTTGAATGAAGTAACAGCTGGAGCAGATACAATAAGAGGTTATAGATTACAAAAAGAGTTTAAAGATTTATTTAGAAGTAGAGCAGATGAATTTTTAAAATTACGTATATATTTAAATGGTACTTCACAATGGTTTAGTTTAATTTTAGACTTTTTGACATTAAGTTTTATTGCATTTTTGGTTTGTTTTACAATGTTTCAAAAAGATAAATTAAATACATTATTCGAGAGTGTTCAAGTAGTTGCAATATTATTAAATTACTGTCTTCAACTTCAGGATGATTTAGTAAGATATTTACTTATGAGATCTAATTTTGAAAACGATATGGTTGGTCAAGAAAGATGTTTATCATATACAACAATAAAAAGTGAAGCACCAAATGTATTATTAACAGATCAAAATTTAGTAAATTGGCCATCAAAAGGTGTAATTGAATTTCAAAATTATTATGTAAGATATAGACCAGATACTGAAATAGTATTAAAAGATTTAAATTTTACAATAGAAGCCTCAGAAAAAATAGGAGTTGTTGGAAGAACAGGAAGTGGAAAATCAACAATAGCATTATGTTTATTTAGAATATTAGAGCCACTTAAAGGAAGAATATTAATAGATAATGTAGATATATCTGAAATAGGTTTATCAAAATTAAGATCTAGTATAACTATTATACCTCAAGATCCAACATTAATGGAAGGTTCATTAAGATTTAATATAGATCCTTTACATAAACATAGTGATAATGAAATAGAAGAAGTAATGAAAAAAATAGGTTTTTGGTATATGGTAGAAAATTATTTAGCTGAAAATAAGGATAAAAATGTTAATGGATTAGATATGATAATTAAAGAAGATGGAGGAAATATTTCAATAGGAGAAAAGCAATTAATATGTATCACAAGAGCAATATTAAGAAAAAGTAAAATTATTGTAATGGATGAAGCTACTGCAAGTATTGATGTTAAAACTGAAAGATTAATTCAAAATGCTATTAATGAATTATTATTTAATTCAACTACCTTTACTATTGCTCATAGAATTAAAACTATATTAAATTCAGATAGAATTTTAGTTTTAGAAAAAGGAGAAATTGCTGAATTTGATTCTCCACAAAATTTAATTGAAAATAAAAATTCTTTATTTTATCAATTATATAAAAAATCAAAGGTTTAATTATTTAATATTAGTTATTTAATCGAATATTATTATTAATTATTTTTAGATTTATAATTAAATTTAAAAAAATTTTTTAATTATTTTTATTTTTCATTATATAAATTATTTTAATTTTATAAAATACA
>JAEEGK010015546.1_pt1 | contig 16849 bp, 9 predicted proteins | sample 8958771 | NCBI WGS metagenome assembly JAEEGK01 (sample SAMN16246547, study PRJNA631951) | gut metagenome | biome: gut microbiome; feature: rumen; material: SC-attached | host: Bos | place: Iran: Karaj | collected 2018-10 | reverse complement strand
CAGAACAACTCGACGGACCCGCATTTCAACATGGCGTTCGACGAGTTCTGCCTGGAACACTTGAAGGCGGACGAGCCGGTTTTCTACCTGTGGCAGAACCGGCCGTCCGTCATTATTGGCCTTAACCAAAGCGCCTACGCGGAGGTCAATCTCCCCTATCTGCAGGAAAAAGGTATCCTGCTGGCCAGGCGTGTCACCGGAGGCGGTGCTGTCTATCACGACCTCCAGAACCTCAATTACACCATTACCGGAAGGATTCGGGATTTGGAGGCAATCTCCTTTGGGGCGGAGGCAGACACATCTTCCTCCGCGTCGCTTCGCGACCCTATCCGGGCAAATGCTCCGGAAGATGTGCCTGCCTCCGCCTACGTCGAGACCATGGCTCGGGCGTTAAGGGCTTTAGGTGTTCCTGCGGAGCTTAGCGGGCGGAATGACATTCTCGTCGAGGGGCGCAAATGCTCCGGGTATGCGAAGCGGATGTCCAAGGACCGCATCATGATCCACGGGACGCTGATGTACGACGTCGATATCGACACGCTCACAAAGGCGCTTGCCGTACCCGGGAGCAAGCTTTCCGCCGCCGGCGTCGCTTCCGTCCGCAGCCGCGTCGCGAACCTGAAGGACTGTCTGCCGCAGTTCCCGGACATCCAGGCTTTCAAGAATGCGCTGCAGGAAATGCTCGCGGGCGGCGATGAAGAGATTCGGCTTACCGAAGACCAGCTGGCGCAGATCGAGGCCGATGCGGCCGACAAATTCCGCACCTGGGAGTGGAACTACGGTCACTCCCCTTCTGCTTCTTTCCGCGTCAGCCGGAAGTTTTCCTGCGGTACGGTCGAAGCCGCGTTCTCCCTCCGGAACGGATGCATCGACGGACTCCGTTTCAGCGGCGATTTCCTGGGAAATCTGACGCCGGACGGGATTGAAAAATGCCTGCAGGACTGTCGATACACGCGCGAGGACCTGTTGAAAACCCTGGAGGACGTCCGCGTCGGAGCATGTTTCGACTCCCTCTCCGCGGAAGAACTTGCCGATTTGCTGCTGGGAGGCTGAGATTAGCGGAAAATTAGTATCTTTGGCAATCAGGACAACCTATAACCACATGAAAAAACTGATTGCCATTTTGTCCTTTGCCCTCTTATTTTCGACGGGCAGCTTTGCGCAGATACTGACCAGTGCCGATCCGAAGGCCGATTCCGTCGCCTTTGCCAAGGTCCGCGCACGCATGGACTCCATCCGAAGATATCGCCCCACGGTGGGCCTTGTATTGGCCGGAGGCGGCGCCCGCGGCCTTGCGCACCTGGGCGTGATCAAATACATGGAAGAGCTGGGCATTCCCGTCGACGTAGTCACGGGAACCAGCATGGGCGGCCTCGTGGGCGGCCTGTACGCGCTGGGTTACAAGCATGACCAGCTGGATTCACTGGTGCGCGCCATCGAATGGCCCATCATGATGTCGGACAACATTCCGAACAGCTATATCGGCTATAAACTCCGGAAATACCGCGACAAATATGTCATCCGCATCCCTCACCACTACGACAACCGTGACTTGACCGAGCGTCTCAAGAAAGAGCGGATCGCCGACAAGATGGCGGCCGAATCCGGCCACACGTCGGCGGACATGCTCAACGAGTCGGTCGCCCGCATGGGCGTGGGGATGCCGGACGGCTTCCTGTACGGCCTCAATGTCCGGAACATGCTCAGCTCCGTGAGCGTCGGCTACCAGGACAGCATCAGCTTTGCGGACCTGCCTATCCCCTACGCCTGCGTGGCCACGGACCTCTATGCCATGACGCCCAAGTACTGGACCTCCGGAAATCTCACTGACGCCTTGCGCTCGACGATGGCTATCCCCTTCTATTTCAGGGCCGTGCGCCGGAATGGAGAGGTGCTTCTGGACGGCGGTATGCGGAACAACTACCCTGTGGACATCGCCAAGGCCATGGGGGCGGACATCATCATCGGCTCGGACATGTCCATCCACCGCAAACTGAATGAGCTCAATACACCGGCGGATTTTCTCCTGCAGACGATCACGCTCCTTGCCTCCTCCGCCAACGGTCCCGCCCGCGCGATGCTGGACCTGGGCGTCCACCACGAGCTGAAAGGTTACTCCATGCTCTCCTTCGATGACGCGAGTGTCGATGACATCATCGACCAGGGCTATCAGAATGCCATCCGGCACAAGGAACTGTTCGAGTCCATCGCGGTCGCCGTGGCCGGAAAACCCCGTCCGGAAGTAGCCACCCACCCCGCGGCCATCAATCTTGCGCAGACACCGGTCCGGGTCGGCGAGGTCCGGTTCGATGGTATTCAGGAGGACGAACAGTGGGAAATCCTCCATCGGAACGACTATCCTTCGGACGGAATCTATGACCGCGCCATCATCGAACGGCTGCTGAACAACATCTACGGCACCAACGCCTTCGAATCCGTCACTTACCACCTCGAAGGGCGTGAAGAGCCCTATACGCTGGTGTTCGACTGCCAGAAGGGACAGACGAATGATTTCGCGCTCGGCCTCCGCGCCGACACCGACGAGACGGTGGCCGTCGCGCTTCACTACGGCCTGGGCACCCGGCGGCTCTCCGGCCATCGTCTGACCCTGGACCTCAAGCTGGGCACCAATCCTGCCTTTTCGGTCGATTGGTCCCGCAAGTCCAAGATCGGACTCCCCACCATCGGAATCACCGGCCGCACACGGCTCGTGCACAGTGCCTCCGGTTACATGTCCAACGTCTCCGACAAACTGCTCACGGCGGCCGTGGACGCCTATCTGGAGGATTCCCGGCTGCGTTTCAGTTCCATGCGCGCGGGATTGACGGCGGAAATCGATCCTTTCGAACACTATCTTTCCTTTGGCGAATTCTGGACGGGGTGGGATTGGAAAAGCTATTGGCTGTCCGCTTTCGGAACGCTGAAGCATGATACTTTCAACGACGGCTATTTCCCTACCCGGGGATTCCGGCTGTCCTTGGACGGCCGCTTCGTGTTCAAGGGTTACAGCGTCGACCTGAAACCCAGGTTATGGAATGAAGAAGACGAAGAGATGGATCCGGCTTTCTATGGACGAGCGGAAACGGAGGACGGAACCGTTCCCCGCTATGGCTCCGTCCTGGCCAGCTGCGAAGCCGCGTTCTCGCTGGGAAACAACTTTGCATTCCTTCCCAGCCTGTATATCGGCTGGTATAACATCCGTCCCGAGGACAATTTCGAGAACAACTGCCTGAATCCAAAGCATATCATTACCGTGGGCGGTTTCATGCAAAACCGTTATACGGAACGTCAGATCCCGTTCTTCGGCTTCCCGAACGGATACCGGAACTGCCGTCCCATCAGCACCGTGATCCAGCTGGACTTCCGGTACTGCTTCGCCCGCAAGAATTTCATTACGGCCCGCTGCGGCGCCTTCCTGGACGACTACACTCTAGGCAACATGCTGCACCTGATTCCCATTACCGCTTACGGTGTGGAATACGCCCGCCAGACCATCGTAGGACCGCTCAAACTCGCCGCCCAATGGTGTCCGGAATTGACCGGTTTCACTGCTTACGCGAGCATCGGCTTTGATTTCTAAAGACTGACAATCATGCGATTCCGACATTTCTTCCGATATCTCGCCGTTGTGGCATTGGCCCTGACACTGGCGCATCCTTCCCTTTCCGCGGACCCGGACAAGGACTACCGGACCACACTGGCGAACCTGCTGGCGGAACTTCGCCAGTCCTATTCTTCCGCCCTCGAGTCCGATTCGCTCCTGGTGAACAATCCGGTGCGGCGGGAGCAGTTCGCGGAGATGCTCCATTCCGCCGACGAGGTGACCATCATGCTCTATACTCAGCGGCCCGAGCTGACTTTCGACATGGCTTTCGCCCTTGAGAACGTGGAACGGATCCACATCGTCGCGCTGTATACCACGGTGGAAACGCACTATACCTTCCCGTCCCGCGCGAAGGAAGCCATCTACAACGCCTTCTACGAGAATGGCATCGAGATTCCATTCCCGCAGCGGGATCTGTATGTCAAGACGATTCCCGGGAAGAAATAGCCTATTTCAGGACAGTCACGGCCGACAGCACCACAGGCCCCAGCAAGCCGGAAGGCAGCAGGGGCGAATCCGCCGTGTACCAATTCGAGGCGGTGTAGGTCCATTTCCGGACGGCGTCCGGCTGCAGGTCGCCTATGATCCGGTTCGGCCAGAGGTTGATGACTTTCACCTCCAGGGTATTCTCGCCGGGCAGCAGATATTCGACCGGAACGGTCAGCCGGAAGGGCGCCTTCCACGCGACGCCGATGTCATGCCCGTTCACTGCGATACGGGCCAGATTCTTCACGCTGCCCAGGTCGATCTCGAAAGAATGGACTCTCTTCAGTTGAGTCTTCTTCAGGGTAAATGCATTCCGGTACGTGACGGTCCCGGCGTAGTAGCGGATGGACGGATCCGTCGATTCGGTATAGGACATCAGGTGGTCGAAAACGACCGTAGATGGCGCTCCAAGGCCGGATTCGAAGGAGAGTGTCCATGGACCTTCCATTGTCAGGACCGGCGTCTTCCGCAAGAGCGGGTCCGGAACGGCGTCCTCCGGATTCTTGTCGATGACAACGAACAGCGCGTCGTTTTCCTCCATGTCCAGCGGGAAATACCGATACCCGTCCGGAGACGTGGAAGCATACATCCGACGGACGCTTCCCGTCGCGGGATCCAGTATCCGCGGCTGTCCCTGGCCGCCCCGCAACAGGATGACGGACGAGGCCGATGCTCCCGAGAAGTTCCGGATCCACCAGATGTCCTCCTTGTCCGTCTCGCGATGGACATAGGCCCAGTCCGATGGAAGGATGCAGTCCGGAAGGAAACCGTTCAGTCGCAGCGCCTCCCCAACGGGCATGTCCAGGAAATGATCCTTCAGCCGGATCATCAGGAGGTCGAATACCGCCTGCGAGTCCTTCAAGGACGCCGGTTTCTCCGGCAGCGTGCCACAGACAGGGACTCCGGCTTCGGCCAGGTACACGATCCGGTACAGCATGTCATTGGACATCGTCCGGCAGTGCGGTCCCAGGACAAGTACTTTGTATTTCATTCCGGATTCTGTCTCCAGGCAGCCGTCAATCGGGAAAACGGCGTGCAGGAGTCCATACGGGTTGATGAAGTCGTAAGCGTAACCGGCGGGGATTTCCGGCAGCTTCTTCCCGAACAGTCCCGTGATGCAGTTGTCTTCGCCGTAATAATAGAGAATATCGGCCTTGTAGCGTCCTTGCTGGAGGAGATAGGAACTGCGGGCGAGATAGTCCGTCCACACCCGCGCCTCCTCCGCCCAAGTCTCGTGGCGGTTGAACCATTGGCCGAAACCGAGCAGGTCCAGGCCGGGCTTGTGCGTGTCGTCCGGCTGGTGGGAGGATTCGTGGATGACGAAACGGTTCAGGCCGCAGGAAAGGGCGATATCGGCCGTATATTTCAGATTTTCAGGGCTGTAGGCGTAGTTTTTCCCACCCACGCCGCTGGTGGTGAAGGATTCGGCGGCCACGATGTTCTGGCCAAAGATATGGGCCACGGAAGCCGATTCGCGGATATCGGCCATCGCCATCGGAATCGAGGAACCGTCGCCCGCGTCAGCCGCCCAGATGGCGGACATCGGGATATCGGCCAGCCGTTTGATGTCCATGCCGTCGCCGACGAAGAGCCGCCCGTTTTCGTGTGACTCCGTATAGCGGCCCTTCATCCCGGCGTTCCGGGCGATGTCGCCCAGACGGTCGTAATTCTCGGTGAAAAGCTCTCCGATGGTCTTCCGCCAGTCGAACAGGAACTTTTCCGTCTCCGCCGTGCTGCGGAGAATCTCGCCCGTCAGCGCCGGCAGCCAGGGAAAGAGGTCATAGCCCCGCCTTTCCTTGAACTCCCGGAACATGTTCCGCGTCCATGTCATCTGCCCGGCCTCGTAGCTGTCCGTCAGCAGATACTGGATCGGGGCTCCTTCGTAGATGCGGAGAAACTCCCGAAAATAGGCCTCCCAGGCCTCAGGATCGAGTTTGTCCACTTCCAGGCCCGTAGCCTCGGGCGGGGCCGGATGATTCTTCTTGCCGGTCAGGGAGGCGCCGAAACGGTAGATGCGCCAGCGCCCCTCCGGCACCTTCCAGATAAGGAAGCCGCCCTGGTCCACCAGGCTGAGGTCCTGGACATCGGACACGGGCGTCGATGTGTCGGGCGTCAGATAATCGGCGAAATCATAGGCCGAAGCGAAACCCGCCTTGTCCTCCGCATGATTCACCTTGACCACCGTATGCAGGACGAACTCCGGGATCTTCGTTCCCTTCGGATTCCGGACCAGCAGCCGGAAATGCCGGGCGCGCGTGGCGGGAATGTCCATCGTCAGGACCGGAAGGATGTCGGAAGGAATGTCGCAGACCCGCCGCCAGGTAACACCGTCATCGCTGGCTTCCAGGCAGTTGCCATAGGTGGGAGGGTCGTTCCGCCATGCTTCCCGCCTTTCTCCGCCGGCCAGGGTAAGGGCGCGGATCATCTGCGGCTGGTCGAAGGAATACTGGATCCAGGCGGGGGTCCCGTCGGAAACAGACGGCAGTTCCACCGCATCGTTGAAATCCCCGTTGGAAAGCTGCTCAACCGTGAAATCGCCGCCGGAGGAAGATACGCTCGCCCCCATCCGAGCCATCGACTTTTCCGCATCGGGCAACCTGAGCGCCAGGGTGGCCACATGCGCACACCACGATTCGGATGGTGAGCCCGTCGAACCATCCGTCGAACCACCGTCCGGGATGTTCTGATAAGTGCCGGGAGTATTGAAGAGCGGCGGCATCCAAAGGACCTCGATGCCCGGTCCTTCGACCTCGACCGTCCGCCAGGTGAGCTTCTTCATGGCATCGGCGGGCTTCACCCACGGACCGCCCGTGGAACTCCAGCCCGGAGCCGATGCTACGGCCGTTTCCATCCCCTTCGCAGCGGCCAGTTCCATGGCATAGCGCATCGCAACTGTCCACTGAGGCGTGTTGTACGGCATCTTTTCATCGACAATGGCGGGCATCCCTATGCCGCCCGCATCGAACTGATGGAAACCGCCGATGCCGGCCCGTTCCATCCACTCGATGTCCTTCAGGATGCCGTCCATCGACACGTTCCCGTCCATCCAGTGCCACCACACCCGCGGCCTCGCTTCCTGCGGTGGATCCGTAAACCCCTCATACACCGTGTTCTGTGCCCGGACACCCTGCGCCAAAGCCAGCGACAGGAGCGCCATCATCACTTTTTTCATACTTGCAAAGATAATCTTTTCTTTGAAAAACCGCCGGAATAACGTACCTTTGTATCCCGTATTCAAGCAATCTCTATATATGAAATACGGGTTCGACAACGCGAAATATCTCAAGATCCAATCGGAACACATCAAGGAACGTATCGCCGCCTTCGGCGATAAATTGTATATGGAATTCGGCGGCAAGCTCTTCGACGATTTCCACGCCAGCCGCGTGCTGCCGGGCTTCGAGCCGGACAGCAAGCTGAAAATGCTGATGAAAATGAAGGATGATGCGGAAATCATCATCGTCATCAGCGCCGTGGACATCCAGAAGAACAAGGTCCGCAGCGACCTCGGCATCACCTATGACGTCGATGTCCTCCGCCTGAGGGACGAGTTCATGGCCCGCGGCCTCAGCGTGAACAGCGTGGTCATCACGCACTTCAACGGCCAGTCCAGCGCCGAAGCCTACCGGAAGCGCCTGGAAGGCATGGACATCAAGGTCTATTACCACCACACCATCGAAGGATACCCCCACAACGTCGCCCTCATCGACTCTGACGAAGGATTCGGCCGGAACGACTATGTGGAAACGACCAAGCCGCTCGTCGTCGTGACGGCCCCCGGTCCCGGCAGCGGCAAGATGGCGGTGTGCCTGAGCCAGCTGTATCAGGAGAACAAGCGCGGCGTCAAGGCCGGCTACGCCAAGTTCGAGACCTTCCCCATCTGGAATCTCGCCCTCACTCACCCCGTCAACCTCGCCTACGAGGCCGCCACGGCCGACCTCGAGGATGTCAACATGATCGACCCGTTCCACCTGGAAGCCTACGGCAAGACGGCGGTGAACTACAACCGCGACGTGGAAATCTTCCCGGTGATGAACGCCCTCTTCATGGACATCTACGGTGAATCCCCTTACAAGTCCCCGACCGACATGGGTGTCAACATGGCCGGCTACTGCATCAGCGACGACGCCGTGTGCCGGGAAGCCTCCCTCCAGGAGATCGTCCGCCGCTACTATACGGCCCTCTGCAACTTTGCCGATGGCAAGGCCACGGAAAACGAGGTGAACAAAATCGCCCTCCTGATGAAGCGCGCGGGCATTTCTCCCGCCCACCGTCTGTGCTCCGTCGCCGCCAAGGAAAGGCTCGACCGCTCCAACGGCTGCTGCGCCACCGCCGCCATCGAACTGGAAGACGGCACCCTCCTGACCGCCGAAGGCAGTCCCCTGCTCGGCCCCAGCGCCGCCCTCCTGCTGAACGCCCTCAAGCACATCGCCGGCATCGCGCACAATGTCAAGCTCATCCCCGAGACGATGATCGTCCCGATCCAGAAGACGAAAGTGACCTATCTGCACGGCCACAACCCCCGCCTGCATACCGACGAGGTGCTGGTGGCGATCTCCATGATGAGCCTGATCGACGAGAACTGCAAGCTGGCGCTCGAGCAGCTGCCCAAGCTGAAGGGTTCCCAGGTCCATTCCACGGTCATGCTCAGCGAGGTGGACCGCAAGACCTTCCAGAAACTCGGCATCGGCCTGACCTGCGATCCGGTCCGGAAAGTCAAGAAGCAGAAAGCGGAAGAGGAGAACTAATCCTTTCCGTAGAAATGCCGCAGGACAGACTCCTGCAAATCATCCGGCATGCCGCGCAGAAATGCGCGGCATACTGTTTTCGGGAACTCGCTCAACCGCAGGAAGATCAGCGCATCCAGGCTGTCGCAGAAGTCCGGGTCCACATTGAAGCATACCAGGCGCGCACCGCCGCTGAAGTACTTCCGGACAAGCACCGGAATGCGGTATCTTCCGTCCGAAAGGTTGACGATGAGCCGGTCAAGCAGGTCGATCTGTCTTTCCGGGATTTGCAGCAGTCCGTCCGGATCGACGGCCATGAAATCCGGCTCGAAAGGATGGGTGGGCGTCGCGATACGGGCGGCGTCCTCCATCGGATAGCTCTTTTCCAGATATCTGGTGATCAAGCTCTTATAAAAGAGCGGGATATCGTTGCTGATACTCACTGTCCCGGAGAAATAGGCGCTTCCGGGGCACTTGGTCGCGGCAACGGCCAGGCCCGTCAGCAGAAGCCGCAACGGCTGGACTTCCCGCTGGTATTTCTTCACGATGAAAGACCGGCCCAGTTCGATGGATTTGGACAGCAGTTCCGGCGCCGCCTCTCCGTACTTGACCAGGCTGGCGGAATAAAATCCCTGAATGCCGCCGTGCGAAGCCATGATTTCCGGGCCGAAACCCAGCCGGTATGCGCCGACGATTTCCCGGTTCGGGATATTCCAGAGGACCATCTGCCGATAGTAGGCATCGTATCGGTCCGTGTCCTGCGACAGTCCGGTTCCTTCCCCGATGGCGCGGAAAGTCTCTTCCCGCAGGCGATACAGTTCCCGCATGGTTTCGGGCGTATCTCCCGCCTGAAGCAGGTAAGCCCGATAATCGCCCAGTTCAAACAGCATACGGTCTGTCCGTGCTTCCATTTCTGCCCTTACCCGGGCCGCAGGCACGGCTTCGGCCAGCGGTTCCATTGACCCGCCCGCTGCAGTTTTCGCGGTTTCGGACAGGCACTGCGCCTCCAACGCATAGCAGCGGTTCCGCAGATACCGGCCCAAAGTCGGGATATCGAAGGAAGCCACCTCAGCGGCCGGGATGGGCGTGCCGATGCGGACCTTCACCACCCTTCCCCGCTTGTTGAACACCTCGTGAATGAGCCGCACCGTCCGAAGCCGGGGATGGATCCGGCCGAGGATATGGAAGGACCGGGAGTTCTCGCCTTCAAAATAGATGGGAATCACCGGAAAACCCGATTTCCGGGCCAATTTGATGCTGTTTTCCGCCCAGGGGATGTCTTCTACCACTCGTTTCCCGCCGAGGGAGGTCCGGTTCTTTCCCTTCTGCCAGGTCGCGACTTCCCCGGCCGGGAACAGGCCCAGGGGATGTCCCTCCGAAAGATGCCCGAGGGCCGTCCGGATGCCGGAAACGCTCCGGGCCGCGCCGGACTTGAAATTGTCCACCGGAATGAAGGAATCCCGCAGACTTGGAATCATCGACAGCAAAAAGGTCGTCAGGATCTTGTAATCGGGCCGGCGGGCGCCGACCACCGCGCTGAGGATCATACCGTCGATGCTGCCGTAATGATGGTTGGAAACCGTGATGAAACCGCCCTCTTTGGGGATTCTCTCCAACTGCTCGGGCGGAATCTCGTAGGATACGCCCACATCCTCCAGGACACGGGCGGAAAAGGCCGCGCCCTGCAGGTCGGAGAACTCCGCCTGGATCCGGTTCGGCTTTTCCAGCTCCAGCATGCGATAGGCCGCCCGGGAGACCATTCTCCCGAGAATGCCTTTCATGCCCAGTGCTTTTTGGAGCCCTTCCGGCCCGAGGATAGGTGTTTTAGTTTCCGTCATCTACAGTTTTACGTCAATTCGTACCGGGAACAGGTAGGACAGGTCCTCCCGCTCCCGCAGCGTCTGCCGAAGCACCGCGGGCGACCGGGTGACAGCGCCCTCGAAGAGAACTTTATCACCATAAATCACCTTCACGGTTTCGTTCAGGTCCATCATCTTATCGCAGAGATAGACCGTTACCGCGGTATAGTCCGAGGAGAGGATTTCCACGGTGTTACCCTCATACCGCGCTTCCAGTCTCTTTCCCTTTTCCGCCTCGGAAAGCGGAACGCCCAGCCAGTACAGGAACGGCTTCATTTCGTCGCCCTGCTGCCAGACGACCTTGTCGGGATAGGGATTCCGCTTGTATTTCGCCATCCAGGGCACCGCTGCGGCGTCCTCGAGGTCCATCCAATGCTCCTTGCCCTTGACGATATGCCCTTCATGGACATAACCTTCCGGGTCCGCCGCCTGCAGGGCGTCCATTTCGGCAATCCGTTTCGCGCATTCCTCGTTTCGGTCATAGGCGGCGTCCAATTCACCGCACCAGATCATGAAGGGGAGGTTCCGCAGGCTCAGGAGCGAGACGTCGCCGGGGTGGCCGGCCATCATCGACGCGGCGGCCCAGTGGTCCGCCATCCGGGGCGCCAGGCGCCAGACGCCGTCGCCACCGGCCGAGTAGCCCATCAGATACACCTTGTCCGGATTCACGCCCAGATGAGCGACGGCCATATGGATGATTTCCTCGTAAAAAGCATCGGATTCGGGGCGGAAATGCAGATCCCAGGTATTCTCGATGGCCCGCGGGCACAGATAAACGCCCTCCGCAGGCTGATACAGCCGGATCTGGTTCTGCCATTGCTGGTCGTTCACGGCCGCAGGAGCGCCGCCGCCACCGTGCAGGGAGATATAGAGGGAACGCCCGTCGGCGGGCGCGTCGCCGAAGATCCGCCATTCCATGGGCATTCTGTAATCCCCGCGGACGAGTTCCTTCGCCTCGAAGGAACCCTGCAGCGCGACCTTCACGGAATCCCGCCACCGATCGCTGAGAAACTGTGCGTAATCAAGGGTTTCCGCCGCGGTAAGGGAGTCCTTCCCGGCAAGGGGCGAATCTATCTTACCTTCTGACTTACAGGAGCTTGCAATCAATAAAGCGGCAAAAAGGAATATAGTTTTGTTCATACGCGTCAATGTGGTCATCAAAGATAGGAAATAATCCGGAAAAAGCACTATCTTTGCCGGCGCAATGCAGCACCTTGGTGAAATCATTTCCCTCGTGGTCGCCGTCTCGTGGACGGTAACGGCCATCTTCGCCGACAAGGCCAGTCACCGGCTGGGGTCGATGACCACGAACGTCATCCGTCTCGTCCTGGCATCCCTGTTTCTCGCCGTCCTCCTGTGGATTACCCTCGGCCAGCCTTACCCTGTCTATGCCGACGGTAAAGCCTGGCTCTGGCTGGGGCTTTCGGCCCTGGTGGGATACGTGTTCGGCGACTGGTGCCTGTTCAACAGCTATCTCGCCATCGGCGCCCGCTTCGGGCAGCTTTTCATGACGCTGGCACCTCCGATGGCCGCCATCGCCGGCTGGGCGATGCTCGGGGAAACATTGACCTGGAAGTCCATCCTCGCGATGGCCGTCACCCTTTGCGGTATCGCCATTTCCATCCTGAGCCGCGGCGGTGGTTACAAAGTGAAGCTTTCCCTCCCTTTGAAGGGCGTCCTGCTGGGCCTCGGCGCCGGAGCGGGACAGGGTGTGGGCCTGGTGCTGAGCAAGATCGGCATGCAGCACTACGAGGCGGCCGTCCCGGCCGATGCGCCCGCTCTCATGGGCACGATGCTGCCTTTTGCGTCCACGATGATCCGCGCGCTCATCGGCGGTCTCGGATTCCTTGCCCTGATGGCCATGCACAAGGATCTCCCCCGCCTGAAGGCTGCCGCCCACGACCGGAAAGGATTGACCTACGCCATCGTCCTTACCCTCTTCGGGCCTGTCTTCGGCGTTTCCCTCTCACTGATGGCTGTACAATACACGGACGCCGGCATCGCTTCCACATTGATGGCCCTGACGCCCGTTCTCATCATTCTCCCTTACGCCATTCTCTTCAAACAGCGCATTCGCTTCAAGGAAATCATCGGTGTAACCGTGAGTATGATCGGTGTGGCGATGTTCTTCTTAATGTGACAGCCGCTTCCGGCCGGAAAAGAACCGCTGCGGCAGTTCCATGGCCAGAATGATGCCCAGGACGATGGCAATGGCAATCTTGGCGGCGGTGAAACCGGCCGTGCTTGACATGTCGAACTGGCTGGAAATCAGATAATACGTGCACCAGAACACGCCTGCTCCCGGAACGAGCGGGAAGATGCCGCACAAGAGGAAAACAGCGGCCGGGCACTTCTCCACGACCGCGAAAACGCGGGAAAGAATGCCGATGAATACGGTCGATATCAGCGTCGCAATAGCAGCGGACATGCCGGCATAACGGATCAGGATAAGATAGAGCAGCCAGCCCAGGGCGCCGACGACGCCGGCAGCGACATACTGCTTGCGCGGCACGCCGAACAGGACCGCAAAGGCCGTTGTGCCGATGAAGGCGGCCAATGTCTGCACCAACAGACCGGAGGTCTCGGGATTCAGGCTCACTCCGGCCAGTTCGATAAGACCGTGGGAGAACGCCCCGTCCACGATAAAGCCCACACTGACGCCGATGGCAATGCAGAAGAATCCCAGCAAAGCATCCGTAAGCCGCGTAAGGCCGGCCAGGTAATCAGCATTTGCCAAATCCCGGACACCGTTGACGAAAGGAACCCCGGGAATGAGCGGCATAATAGCGCCGATGATGATGTTGGACAGGCTGTTGCCGAAGCCGAGATGATAGCAGGCGACGCACAGCAGCGTGGCAACCAATGCATTGCTGATACCACCCACAATGCGGGACATATACCTTCCGCTGACCAGGAGAATGAACGGATAAAGCAGGCAGCCCACAAGGAAAGCCGCTCCGCAATCCAGCCAGCCGCCGCCGAACACGGCGCAGAAGCCGGCAGCGCCGAAGGCGGAACCCAGCACCTGTTCCCAAACGGGTTTGGCCGGGGTGTTCCGAATCCTTTCCAGGCGGGTACGAGCCTGCTGAAGCGTGCATCTGCCCGCCGAGATGTCATAGCTTAACTGATTCACTTCCACGACCTTCTGGAGCTGGATGGGCCGGATGGGAATAAACTCCACATTGGCATAGGTCGATGCCTGGCCGCCCGCCTTCTCCACCTTTCCGCCGCTCATGCCGGTGGTAAAAATACCGTTCGAAAGCACGAAGAAATTGCCCTTGTCCACGCCGAAATAGGTGGAGATGCGGGCCATGATGTCTTCCACGCGAGAAATCTCCGCGCCGTTCTCCAGCAGGATATGCCCGGCGATCGAGGCGACTTCGAGGACTTCGGAAAGGTCGTGTTGCTGTTCCATACTACAAAGATACGCTATTTCTCGAAATGCTGATAGTCCTTCACGGAGCGCCAGGTGCCGCCCCAGGAGAATCCGTGGGCGCGGAAGAGGCGGTAGCAGAGGTCGTCCTTGTCGATTTTGTGGGGGAAGTCCTGTGAGCGGTCCGCATAGGCCGCTGCCCCGGCGGGACGCACGCGGGAAGGGCGGACGTAAGGATTCTCGAACGGATTGATGTCCACGGCAAGGCCGCGGGCGTGCTTAGAGAGCTCGCGCATGCCTGTCTTCTTGCGGTAGTTGAAGCAGGACGTATTGTCCGCCGCCATCGACGCCTCGTCGTCCCCGTTGAAGTCATCGATGAGCCGGATGCTGCGGATCGGATACCGGGCCTCATACAGTTCCCGGAAGATGGCCACGAGGTCATCGGCAATGGCCTTGTTGCAAATCATCTCGCCCACCTTCTCCTTCCCGTCAAAATCGACATAAGACAGCCGTAGATAGCGCAAGTCCGCGAGTTTGACCTCTGCGTCGTCCGGATAGGAAACACCCCGCATACGGGCCTCTACGGCCTCAGGAACAGGCTGGGCCGTAAAAACGGGGGCCGATGCCGCCTCCGCCGTCACAGGCTCTTCCGAAGGGGCCGGATTCCCCTGCCGGCATTGACAGCCGACCAGCAGGCAAGCCATTAAGACGAAGGTGAGGGTTTTCATGGAAGGTTCTGCTACATTTGCCAACGCAAAATTAGTAAAATATGGGCTAAAACGCTATATTTGTGAAATTATCGGCGAAACCTATGGGACTGCTTCTCATATTCCTTTTCAGTGCGCTGGCGATCTCTTTCCTGTGTTCGCTGCTGGAGTCCGTGCTGATGTCCACCCCGATTTCCTACATTTCGATGAAGGAAGAAGAGGGGGACCGGCATGCTGTCGTCTTCAGCAAACTCAAGGATAACCCGGACCGCCCCCTGACGGCCATCCTGTCCCTGAACACCATCGCGAACACGGTAGGCGCCGCCGGCGTCGGCCAGCAGGCCACCCTCCTGTTCGGCAGCCAGTGGTTCGGCGTGGTTTCCGCCGTGATGACCCTCCTCATCCTCATCTTCTCCGAGATCGTCCCGAAGACCATCGGCACCTATCACTGGAAAAGCCTCACCTGGCTCTCCCACATCATGAAGGGGCTGATCGTCATCCTCTACCCCATCGTATGGCTGGTGGAAAAGATCCGCCGCCATGTGGCCGGCGACGAGCCCGACACGACCATTTCCCGCGAGGAAGTGTCCGCGATGGCGAACATCGGCGAGGAGGAAGGCGTCATCGACAATTCCGAGAACAAGGTCATCCAGAACATCATCAAGCTGGACGACATCAAGGCCTACGACGTGATGACCCCGCGCGTGGTCGCGGCGATTGCGCCGGAATACATGACGCTCAAGCAGTTCTACAAGCAAGAGGAGCTTTCGCACTACTCCCGCATCCCCGTTTACTCCGACTCCCCCGAGTTCATCACGGGCTACATCATGCGCTACGACGTCCTGGAGAACCTCGCCGAAGACAAGTTCGACACCCGCCTGCGCAGCATCAAGCGCAAGATTGCCGCCTTCCACGAGGAGACTTCCGTCGGCGACATCTGGCAGTCCCTCCTCAGGACCAAGGACCAGATCGCGCTCATCATCGACGATTACGGCTGCTTCCAGGGCATCATCACCCTCGAGGACATCATCGAGACCATCCTGGGCATGGAGATCATCGACGAGAACGACACGATCACCGACATGCAGCAGTACGCAAAGGAGCGCTGGCTCAAGCGCAAGAACCAGTACAAGCAGATCGTCCTTCCGGAGGAAGACTCCGAATAAGGAAACTCCCATAAATGAAACGCATCGCCGTCATAGGAGCCGGTGCCGCCGGTTGTTTCTGCGCCGCCGAGCTGCGGCGGAGGCTTCCCGCCGTGAAGGTCGATGTCTACGAGTCCGGCCCCAAGCCCCTGGCCAAGGTCGCCATCACGGGCGGCGGCCGCTGCAACCTCACCAACTCCTTCGAAGGTATCCGTTCGCTCAGCGAGGCCTACCCCCGCGGAGAACGGCTCATGAAGCGCCTCCTGCGCGTCTTTTCGCAGGAAGACACCTGGCGCTGGTTCGAAGATGCCGGCGTTCCCCTTGTACTCCAGGACGACCACTGCGTATTCCCCCGCTCGCAAGACGCCATGGACATTGTCCATGCCCTGCTGCGCAAGATGGAGGGTGTGAACCTCCTGCTTCGCACTCCTATGCACGAGATACGAGATGGCCGATCGGAGTCGGCCATGACGGGAAAGGACGTCATGCCCGGCCTGACCGGGCATCTCCTCGTCGATGGCGAGCCGTACGACGCCGTCGTCGTCACCACCGGCGGCGCCCCCAAGGGCCTCCCTTTGCTGGAAGGCCTTGACCTCGAATGGATTCCGACGGTTCCTTCGCTGTTTACCTTCACGATTCAGGACGAGGGGCTCCGTGCCCTGATGGGCCTGGTCGTGGACGCGACGGTTTCCCTTCCCGGTACGCCTTTCAAGGCCGACGGTCCCCTCCTCATCACCGACTGGGGCCTCAGCGGCCCGGCCGTCCTGAAGCTCTCCTCCTACGCGGCTCGGCACCTGCACGAAGCGGGTTATCATGCGCCGCTTTCCGTCAATTGGCTCTCCCTCAGCGAGGCGGATACGCGCGCCCTCCTGGAGGAACTGTCGACGGTCAATCCACGGAAACAGGTGTCCAACACACCTCCAGCGGGACTTCAGGTCCGGCTTTGGAACC
>JAEEGK010015545.1_pt1 | contig 16849 bp, 9 predicted proteins | sample 8958771 | NCBI WGS metagenome assembly JAEEGK01 (sample SAMN16246547, study PRJNA631951) | gut metagenome | biome: gut microbiome; feature: rumen; material: SC-attached | host: Bos | place: Iran: Karaj | collected 2018-10 | reverse complement strand
AAGGAGAGAAATATGACAATTATAAAGAGCAATAAGAAATGAGACCAGAAAAAAAAATGAAAAATAAAAACAAAAGAAATTAAAGAAACATTTTAATTTATAAATACTTATTTATCTCTCTTTATTTATATTATTTTTCATTCATGTAATTATTATATATTATTATATTTTTTAAATATTTACAAACTAAATAACTTAAATTTATAAATCCTTTTATATATATATTTTTTTTATTTATATATGTAAAAAAATATAATCTAAACAATAGAATTACTCAAAGTAAAATAACAACAAAAATTGTTTCCAATTTTTTTAATATATTTCATATTAGGATCTAATAAACTTTTTCTTTTTTTTCCAGGAAATTTTTTTTCATCATCTACAATCATTAAAAATTAAGATTTGATTTTAAAATAATTTCTTTTCTTTTGAAGATAATTTAAATTTCACTGATTGTAATAATTTTCAATTAAATTTTTAAATATTATAGTAAAGAATGAGGTTTATTACGAGAAACAGATATATAATAAAAATATTTATTTATATTCCAGTATCATGAGAAAATTCATGCTTGTTGATATATTTGTGAATTAATTATGTATATTAAATTCCAAATTTTTTAACTCAATTATATTTTTAATAATTAATAATTTCCTTATAATATTATTAAAATAATTTTTAAATGATTAATTTTTGATATGCCAATAAACTTAAAAAAATTTAAAAATCCAAAATTAAAAAAACCCTTTAATCTTTCTTATTAGCAAGTGCAACTTTTCTTCCTTTTAACCAATTAACAGGATCATCAATTTTTTCTAATAAATTAGCATCCATTTCTCCATTACACATAGGACATCTAACTTCATTAACAAGTAATTCTTTCATTTCCGAAATATTACAAGGAAAATGACAATTAGGACATTGACTTAAATCACTAATAACAACATGTTTTCCACTTCCAATACAAAAAGGAATAACATTATAACAGCTTTTACATTCTAAATTATATTCAGGTACATCTTTCTTACAAAAAGGACAAGGAGTATTCATTGGTAAAGGTTCATCTTCATTTTTATATCCTTTCCTAGATATTTTATCTATTTTATTCTTATAATTTTCTGGTATTGCTCCTTTATAATCTTTCATTAATTCAATAGCCCATTGAGAACTTGATCTATATAATCCTGCTTCTTGACATTCTATTGCTACTGTTGTCATTATTTTTACTTTATCTTCTTCAAACATTGTAATACTATTTGCCACTCGAAGTAAATTTCGAGCCGCTTTCATTGCTAATTTTAATTTTATCATTTTCTTTGCTATCATATATGAATGTAATACACTTAATCTTTGATTTAATTCATATGATACTGGTAATCCTTTGTCTTTTAAACCTATATATAAATCTAATAATATTTGATGAGCTCCTTTGTAATTTGAAAATTTTTGCTCATCTGATGCTAATGTTATTGCTATGTCACATGCTTGTTTATAATCTCCTAACATGATATATAATCTTGTTAGGAAGTGATGACCATTTTTTGATTTGGTTTTTACTAGTAAATATTCTATTAAATCATTTATTAATCTTTCATCTTTATTTGTTCCTACTAATTCAACTGCTTTTGCTATAAATTTATCATTCTCACTCTTTTCATACATTTTCAATGCTTTTTCTAAATCTCCTATTTTCTCATAATATATTCCTGCATTTCCATAATCATTTTTACCTTCATAATATACTGCAATTTTTTTAAATTCCTCAATGCTTTTATTATTCTTTATCATGAAATTACCATATGTTTCCATTTCATTATAAGTTACTGCAATAGCAAAAGCTTCTTCATATCTTTTAGCAATTAACTTAAATTCAATAGTTTCTTTCTTTTTACCACGACTTTCATAATAATCACTCATTAATAAAGCAGCTGTTTCAGTTTTACAATGATTAAATAATAATTCTCTTGCTCTATCAGGATTATCTAAAAATCTAACATTAATTCTAATTGCATTTTCCCAATCTGAAGCAGCTTCATATGCTTTTTCAGCATCTTGATATAATTTTTCTTGTTCTTTTTTCTTTGCTAATTGAATTAATAATTTAGGTGATTTAATTTTATCCATTAAATCTTCAGCACTTTTAAATAATTTCATTCTAATATATATCATTGCTGCTTTTTCATATAAACCTACTTGAGTATATAACTTAGCAGATTCTAAATTATAATTAAATGACTCACTTAAAGAAGCAACTTCAATAATTAAATTTTTATCATTTAATTCTTGTGCTTTTTGCAATCCTAATTCAGTATTTCCCATTCTAAAAGCACATCTACTAATTCCAGCAATACATTGTTGATTATGTAATTCTAAATCTTTTAAATCGTAATCATCATTAATTTTATTTAAAAATTCTTTCGGATTTGGAATTTTACTTTTTTGATATAAATTCATAGCATCTTGAATATTATTTTGAGTTTCATATTGATAAGCTAATCTCCTTGAAATTATTGGTTCTTTTGTTGTATTATAATCTCTCGCTAATTTAAGTGCTATTTCCCAATCTTGTAAATCTATTCTTAAATCAAGTGCTTTTTCAGGTTGAGATGATTCTAAAAATAATTCTTGTGCTAAATCTTCTTCTCCTAATATTGCTGCTATATGACCTAATAATATTTTCTTTTCATTTTCTCTTCTTAATTGCTCTACTGTTAAAGCTAATGAAGTATTTTTTGATAATTTAAATGCTTCTTCTGCGATTTCTATTTTTAAATTTTTTAAAGCTTCTTTTCCTAATCTTTCATAATAATCTTTTTGGTCTTTTTCTGATAAAAATTTAGCTGATTTCATACAGTTTTTATAATTTCCTATTTGTAAATTTTGAATAAAATATTTTTTATGTCCATCTTCAGAATCTCCGTTTTCTCTCCAATTAAATAACCAATAATGTGAATTTAAAGTTGTTGTTTTTATTTGCTTATTTCCTTTTTCAAAATAATGTACATTTCCACCAGATAAATAAAAAGGAAAACTATTAGTAGCTAAATTAGTTGTTATTGGTTTTATTTTAGTATCATCTAAATCTTCTAAATATGAATATTCTTTTAATACTTTAACAAAAGGCCCTTGAATAGAATTACTTACTATTGAATATGAATATAAAATTGTATTAGATTTATTTGAACCAATAAATAAATTTTGATCTTCTTGATCCCAAATAATTCTATTTAATTCTTCTTCATTATCTAAAGGTAATACATTTCTAGCAATAGGATTATAAACAAATCCTTTTCCTAAATTATCAACACATAAATATTTAGTTCCTGATCTATTTGGAAAAATACTTCTAATATTATTATCAAACTTATATTCCCAAACAAAACCTAAATTTTCTTTAATTGCATACATTTTAACTCTTCCATTACTATCTGAATAAATTAAGAAATTTTCATTCATTGCTACGAAATAAATTTGATCATCTGTGTCTTTTAAAGGAAATATTTTCTCTGTTGAATAATTTGATAATTTAATAAATTGACATTTTCCATCAGTTAAAACACTCATATATTCTTTATTTAAAGCAATCATTGTTATATTTGCAGAAAAATCTTTAATAACACCTTCAATATTTTTTATTTTATTTCCATTTTCATCAGCAGTGTTAAAGATTTGTAATTTAGTTCCAAAAGAAGCAACGAAATAATTTTCACTAACTACAAAAGTTTTAGGTTCATCATATAATTTTAAAGTATATAACTGTTTTTTATTTTCTCCTTCAATTAAATAAGTAGATACTTCATTTAAAGATAATAAAGTACTAAAGTAATTTCCAGAAATAGAAAAAGTTTCACTGATAATAACATTAAAAGCAAATATAGAACCTAAAAAAGTACTAACTAAAAGAATTTGTCCTGAATCACTCCATTGAATTTTAGATATTCTTCCTGATTGATTACTAATTTCAATTCTTTCTTCTACAATTTCTTTAAAATTATTTTTATCAAAGATTCTAACAACATTTTCTCCTGCAACAGCAATTCTATTAACTTCTTCACAAACACATAAGTCATCAAAACCGTTTTTAAATAATTGAGTTGAATAAACTTCATTTTTAATTTCTGTCATATGAGTTGATATAATAGATAAATAACCTTTAGAAAATCCAATAGCAATGTAACCATCACCAAACCATTGATAAGTAACAATATTACCATATTCATGATCTAAAGCTAATTCAATTGGATTATTTTTTTTTTTAAAATCATACATTAATAAAGTTTTATTATTTTGAACAGTAGAAATAGTAGATTCAGTTCTTCGATTTTCATTTGTTTTTTGTCTTGCCCATTTAATTAACTTAGGTTCAAATTTCATTTGTGCATTTTGTAATAAAGATTCTCCTTTTTTAGTAGTAACACTTAAAGTTTTATTTTCATCTCCAGTTACTAAATTACCTTCTTCACTCCAATCAGCAGAAATAATTGCTTTAGAATGCATCATTGATAAAGGAGTTATTTTATCTGTTTTTTTATTATAATAATATATTAAACCGTTATGAGTACATATTGCTAATATTGAAGTAGTTTTAGCCCATCTTATACATGAAGGATAATCTTTATTATTTTTATCTATTTCTAAATCTAAGGTTTTCTTTGAAAATATATTTATTACAGTTACTAAGGAACATTTATCTTGAAAAGCTGCTAATGTGTCTCCTTCAGAATCGAATTCTAAGTATTTACATTTTCCACCGAATTTTAAAGGGAAATCTATTATTTTTTTACCCATTTTATCCACTAAGGTTATTACCCTGTTTTCTCCACAAAAAGCTATTATTCTATTTCCTGGTTGCCAACAATATACTACTTCTCCCATTCCTAATTTATCTTCACGATAAGCGAAAATTAATTTTTTATCTGACATTTTTTATATTTTTATATTGTTTTTTTTATTTAATCTTTTATTTTTAATTGAAAAAAAATATTTTATTTTTTTTTAAGTTATTTATATTAATTATAATTTAATTATATTATGCATTTTTTTTTTTTTAATTAAATATCTTCTTTAGGATCTATATTATATTGTTTTAATAATTCATTATCATTTTCAATTCCTATATCTTCCATTAATTTAGGTATTTTCATTTCTAATCCTTCTGATATTTGTTCTATTATTCCCGTACATATTTTTTTTATTTTTTTATAATTTTTTTTTGAATTGAGATAATTTTTTTCAGCTTCATTCATTTTATCAATTGGAATAATTTCAATAGAATTAGATTGAATTAAATTAACTTTTTTTTCTTTTTCAATTATTTCTTTTTTTAATTCTTTTAATTTTAAATCTAATTCTTCATCAGTATAAGTAGAAGAAATAGTTTTTAATTCATTAGCTTTAATATTAAAATCATCTTTTAATTTTTTATTTTCTTCTTTAATAAGATTAATCTCTTCATCTAATTTATTTAATTCTTCATCAGAAACAAAAGGAAAATTATCTTGATTAGCTAAATAAATTTTAGTATTATATTCTTTCATTATTAATTTCTTTTCTTCTGTTAATAAATCTAAAATTTTTTGTAATTGTCCTTTTTTAATATTACCATGTAAATTATCATATATATTTATTAAAGAATAAGGACGATTTTGATTTATCATATAATTTAAAACATATTCTTTTGGATCTCCAATTTCGATTTTTTCTTCTTTTCCTTTTTTATTATTTTTTGATTTATCTTTTGATTTTTTATTTATTTGTGATGTGTTATTTGAATTATCATTTTTTTTATTTTTTTTCTTTTTTTTTCCTTTTGAATCATCTGATTTATTTCTTTCTTTTTTATCATTTTCTTTTTCTTTAATTTCTTCAATTGAACTTTCTGTCATTGATTTTTTTTTTTTTTTTATTTTTTTTGGCTCATTTTCACTTTTTTCTTTTATTTTACTTTTTTTTATACTTTTTTGTTCGGAATTATTTTTTAATTCTTTATTTTCTTTTTTTTCTTCACTTTTATTTTCCTCTTCATTAGGATTTTCATTATCTTTATTTTCATAATTTAAATTTTCTTCTTTAATTTCATTTAATTCTTTTTCTTTTTTTTTTTTATTTTTATTCTTTCCTGATTTATTTAAAGATTTTTTTGTAGTTGATTTATCTTTTTTTTTCTTTTCTTTTGTTAAAGGTGATTGATTTGATTTTTCTTTTTCATTTGATTGAGCTTCTTTTTCTATTTGTTCTTCTTCTAAAAATTGACTTGTAATATCAGCTAATTCATTAGGATCAACTGCTTCCATTATTTATTTTTTTTTAAATTTATTTAAAAATTAAATTTAAGCGTAATTTATATTTTTTAAAAGTTATTATTTGTAAAATTGAATTATTTAAATGGAAAAAAGTATTAATTATATGATAAGTGAATTAAAAGAAATTATTAAGAAAATTGAAAAAAGAAATATTGAATTTAATTAATTGGATAATGAAGAAATTAAAAATGTTTATTCAAAATAGTTTAAGCTTTAATTGTTATTAAAAATTAAAGTTCAAATATTAAGGATATGAAGATATCGTTCTGCTATATCATACTAATAATTTAGATTATTTTCTTGGGGAGAGGATATAAGACTTAAGGTTTTTATATATATTAAATTTGAATTATTAAAAGTGTTTAAATTATTTGTAATTTTTATTTTATAAATATTTGTCGTTAAATGTTTTTTTAACTTTTTTAAAAAAGTATATTCATATTATTTATAATGTTATTTTTTCTTTTCTTCTTCTTTTGTGAAAATAAAATAATTAGATTATAATATCATATATGTATTCAAAGAATATTCATTATATAAAAATTTATTTTCTTATAACTATTTTTTCATCTTAATAAAGAAATCTAAAATATTAAAAAAATATTAAAAACACAATAAACATTAATTTCCTTTTATTAAATAAAAAGAATGTTATAATATGATATTTTAAATGAGTTTGTTTTTAAAAAAGATTATTAAATTATTTAAAGAAAAATTATGATTTTAAGGAGCAATTCCAAACAAACAAACGAAGCAATGCATTTGATCATTTTCATATTTAACTGTAATAGAACCATCAGTATTAGGATTCCATAAGCAAGTGGAACTAAAATGAAGAGAAGCATCTCCTTTTTGGAAAATTGTTCCATTGCAAATGAATTTAAATCCTCTTTGTTGAGAATGAAGTGTTTTAATTATTTCATCTGATATTTGATTACACCAACTTTGAGCTTCTTTTTGATCATAATTCTTCCCTTCTAAATATTTCTTTATTACCTCATCGCATAATGTTGTAAGCTCATCCTTTATTGCTGAGAATTGTAGTTCAGTTGACATTTTTATATATTATTTTATTATTTAATTGGATTTTATTCTTTTTATTTTTTTATTTTTTTTATTTTTTTTATTTATTTTTTTATTTTTTTTAATTTTTTTTTTGGTTTTTGAAACTGTTAATTTATAATATTTCTTTAATGTTAAAATAGTTATTTTACATCAATAAAAGATTATAATAAAATAAATATTCTTAAACAAACTTTAAATAAAAAATAAATAATTATTTCGATAAAGAATTTCAATGATATATTTTCTTTTAAATTCTTATTTTTTTTAGGAATTTCTATTGTTCTTTATTTATATCTATTTATATATTGTTTTATCTTAATGTTTTTTTTCTCTCTTTATTTCCATGATATTAATGATAATGAGATTTATATATAAATTTAATTCTTCAATTTGATTATTTTTTATTTGTTCTTTTTTTACATTTATAACTGTTTATATTGTCTTTTAGAATGGTTTATAATTGTTATAATAAATTAATTAATTATTTTTTTTTCTATTATTTCTTAGAATTTTGGAATTTAAAGTTTTAAATATTTATATATATTTATACTCTATTATATTTAAATTATATTTTATTAAAAATCATTAATCATTCAAATATCTTTTGTTTTTTTTAGGAATTTACATTTTCAATTAATTTTAATAATCTATACTTATAATTTCTATATTTGATGATTTTTTTAAATGATCTGAACTTTGAAATCCTCTTTCTTTTCCTTCATTTTGAATTTCTTGAATTCTTTTTGTTTTTTTACTTTTTTTTTTGTTTTTATCTTTATCTTTATCTTTACTTTTATCTTTTCTTTTTTCTTTACTTTTATCTTTACTTTTATCTTTACTTTTTTCTTTATTTTTTTCTTTGCTTTTATCTTTCTTTTTATCCTTACTTTTTTCTTTACTTTTATCTTTCTTTTTATCTTTATCTTTTTCTTTATCTTTTTCTTTACTTTTATCTTTATCTTTATCTTTATCTTTACTTTTATCTTTATTTTTATCTTTATCTTTTTCTTTACTTTTGTGTTTACATTTGTGTTTACTTTTATCTTTACTTTTATCTTTACTTTTATCTTTAATTATATCTTTAGTTATATCTGTGCTTTTATCTTTACTTTTATTTTTCATTTGATTATAAATCGCAGAAAAAATTGGATTAGAATTATTTTCTTTATTAATAACTTTTGAATTTTTTAAATTTATCAAAGAATTAAAATTAAATCTAGATTTTTTCGTATGCTGATTAATAGAAAACATCGCTAAATTATTTAAAAAATTATTAACATTATTTAATTTCTTATTATTATCATTTTTTTCATCTTTTTCATTTTGATTAGAAGAATCAACTAAAAGATTTTCAGTTTGTTTAGTAAAATAAAACAAAGATTTTAAATTAATTTCTCCAATATGTTCCTTAACTTTTTTACCAATATCTTTAGAAATAAAATTTTTTTTAACTAATTTATCAATATAATTAATAGCTCCTGTTTTTTGAGTTTTTGGGTTTAATCTTTCATAATCAAAAGAAAAGGTTAAATACGCATCATCATAATTAACTTTATTAACTGAAGAATAAGCACCAGAAACATCAAATTTTCTAATAAAAATATTATACGGAATAAATATTAAAACTCCATAAAAAATTAAAGTAAAAACTTCATAAAAATTATTAGAATTAGTATTACTTAAAAAAAGATAATTTCCTATTGCTCCAATAAAAATAACAGCAACGAAATAATCAATATAAAAAAAAGCAATTTTTTCATTTAATTTAAAAGGCTTTTTATAAACATTTAAACATTTAAATTTTTCAATAAAATAATTTAATATTACTCCAAATAAAGTAATAATTGGACCTGAAGGAACAAGAGGTAAATAAAAAAAAGTCATTAATATTTGTTTATATAAATTACTATATTGTGCACTAACTTCCATAACAGGATTTTCAAAATAATAATTTAATTCTCTTTGAGTTAAAGGTAATTTTTCTTTATCATTTTTATATTTTCGAGTAATAAAAAACCATCTATTAATTTTTTTTAATAATAAATCATAACAAGTTAAGGACATTAAAGGAGAAACTATTGAACCAATAAGAATTGTCATTGATATTGTTCTTACTAAATTTTGATAAGTTCCTGAACCATATCTTATTAAGTTTGAAACGTAAGGAACAATTGCACTGTTTACAAAAGAAAATAAAGTTAATTTTGTACTTATTGATAAAAATTTATCAGTATAAGTCCATGGCTTTTCATAATCACCGAATTTAGTAAATATCTTTTTTATTAATATATTTATTCCAGTAGTTATCATTGATATAAGTAATGATAAACAATACTTTAAATAAATTGAATTTTCAAAATTTTTTTCTTTTTTATATTGAATATGATTTATTCCTAAAACAAAAGCAAATGAAATACCTACTAAAATAATAGAAAGAATATATAGAATTAAAGTACGTAATAATCTAGATAAAAAATGATATTCTAAATGTTCAAATATTACATCTTCTGGTTCAGGTGCAAAAGATACTGAAATTTTAGTTTTAACTCTTAATCTTTTTTTCCTATTATCACTTAAACAACATCCACAAAAACATAATACAAATGAACTGTATAAATTTATTACTACTTTTCCTATAAATGTTGATGGATATAATTTTTCATATATTTCTGCCTCACTTTGTTTATTAAAAGTTATAAATGCTACTCCATTAAAAGCTTCTTTTGAATAATCTTCTTCTAATTTTTTTAATCTTTTTTCTATTTTAACTTTTTCATTTATTAAATTTGATTTTTTTATCTTTTTTTTAAAACATAAAATCCCTTCTTCGTAATAATCTTTATTATTATTATTTAGTTTTTTTTGAATATTTCTTAAATTATTTTTTAATTCTATTTGTTCTGTTAATTTATAAGTTAAATTAATTTCTTTAATATTAACTTCATTAACATCTAAATAATCATTTTTTAATTCTATCCCATTATTTTTTTCTTTTGGAATATCACTTACAATTAAAGTATAATCCGCAGGACTTTCTTCATTAAAATCCATTTCAGCTTTTAAAGCAGAAGTTAAAGAAACATATAATAAATGAATAAAAAAAATAATAAAAGTACTGATAAAAAAAATTATATTACAATTTACCATAACATTATCAATTTCTTTTTGATCAGCAAAATCTTTTAAAATCTTAATATATAATAACATACCTTCACCACTTAAGTTATTAAGAAAATCAAAAGAAGTATATTTATATTCTTCAGTTCTAATAAAATTAGTACATTCAATATTATTAGTTTCTAAATAACTTATTCTTCCATCTTCATTATAAAATTCAGTACAATATTTATTTAACTTATCAACATAATAAAGAATGAGATAAATATAAGGTATTGAACAAGTGAAGAATAAACAAATTAAATTTACTATTAAATACTTATGATATATAAAAAATAAATACAATCCAAAACCACAATTTACTAAATTTTTAGGATCAACACAAAAAGAATATTTTTCAACAACTCCTTTTGTTTCTTGAGGAAGGAAACAATCATCGCAAAAAACAACAAAGTTATCATTTTGATTTATGTTTGCCTTTAAAATTTTTTGAGCATTTCCGTGAATTTTTGCTTTTTCTATTGTTCCTGGTAAATCTAAATTATCTTCTAATAAATTTTCATCTTCTTCTTCTTGTATTTCTTTTCTATCTGTTACATTTAATTGACTTTTAGGACAATCTTCGAAATTTTCTATTTTTGGATTTTTATATAAAAATTGCATTTTTATTTATTTTCTTTTTATTTAGAAAGTTTAAAGACATAAAAGCAGATTTTTTTTGTTTAATTTTTTTTTTAAAATTAAAAAATATAATTAAATATTTATATATGAATAAAATACCAAATATTCTTAATCAATGTACAAATGAAATAACAGTTGAAAATTTTATGTAAAATAGAAATAGAAATATAATTATTTTTAGTTTATTATATCAACAACTTGATTTAATTCATAAAACAGGAGATTTAGAAAAACATCAAGAAATAATAAAAGAAGTATTACAAATGGTAGAAAATTATTTATTATTTGGTGATAAACATGATTCAAATTTTTTTGAGTAATTTAATTTATAATAAATTTACAATAGAGTGTTTTGTGAATATAATTTTATGAATGAATACATTTATTTAAGTAATTCTAAATGTAGAGAAATAAATTTACAAATTATAAAAAGCTTTTCGGTTTTAATATTGAATATAACAAATAAAATTTCTCTTTATTATATTTTCTCAAATAATTTTATTAATAATATTATTTCAAATAATAACTTTGATAAATATGATGATGATTTTCTTTCATATTATGTTAATTTTTTAAAGAGTTTAGCTTTAAAAATCGATTTAACAACAATTCAATTTTTTTTTCATTCAAATATTAATAGCTTTCCTTTATTAGAAAGTGCTATTAAAATATATAATCATCCAGATGCAATGATTAAAAATGTTGTTAGGAATATTTTTTTAACAATTTGTAGATTAAATTATCCTCCTTTCTTTGATTATTTATGTTGTTTACCTTCTGTTTCTTATTTTACTTTTATTTCTTGTAAATTAAGAGATATGATTATTTACTTAAATAAAGAAAATCATTATGAAAAATTTAAATCTTTACAAGAAGATATTATTGATGATATTATTTATATTCAAGATATTTTTTCTTTAGAATTCGATAAAATAAATTATATTTTAACAAATTGTTTATTTTATTATTGTATTATGCCTTTAATATTAAAATCTTTAATATCAAATGAAAGAGGAAAAATAAATATTAATATCGCATTATATAGTTTAAGTATTATGTTATATTATATTAAAAATGAAAATTTTTTAAACATGTTATTTACATTAATCTTTCTTCCCTTAAGGAATAAAGGCTTAGATAAATATATTCAAAATTATCCAATTCAACCTACTAATTATTATTATGATTGGAACACTCAAAAAAAACAAACTTTATTATCTTTTCAAACTTACATTCAATACAATTGCTCAGGTCCTTTTTTAAGAAGTTTAATTCATAAGAAAAACTCGAATATGATTGAAATACAAGAAATAGTAAATAAATATGAATTAATATCTGAAAAAGATGATAAATTTAATCCTTATACAGATGAGTTTTTAACTGATATTACTAAAGAAATTTTAAGTAAATTTTCTAATTCAGAAATTAATATTATGTCAATGTATCATAATTGTTTATCAACTGCAACAGGAGTTAATTGTGGTTTAAGTACTAAAAATAATAAATATTGTGTTATGGAAAAATTTAAGAAATTATATACTAAATATTTTGACGAAAGTTTAAATTTAAGATATAGATTAATAAATAATGATATTAAATTAAAAATTTATTCTTTTCTAAATAAAAATAAAAATGATGATTTAATTTTAATAACAAATTTATTTATTAGATTATTTCTTATTTATGATAATGAAAGAATTACTAAGTTTTTACTTAGAGAAGGAAAATTATTAAATACAATATATTTAACTAATGATGATATAAAAAAAATAGAAGAAATAAATCAAAAATCAAATTTCGATATTGAAATATTTCACAATGAAGAAAATATGATTTATAAAACATTACAAAATAAAGATAATAATGAAATTATAGAATTAAGTGATATTAATTTAATAAAAAGAGTAGGTTCTAATCAATTATCAAGAAATCATTTTGAAGATGAAGAATTAATTAATAATGATTTAAGATTTCAATCAATGAAACTTAAACCTGAAAAAATAAAAGTGTCTATTAAAGACTTTGTTAAAAGTGATAAGGTTAAAATCTCTAAGAAAAAAGAAAATGAAGATTTACTTAGAGAAAGCTTAATTGTTTTATCAAATGGAGAATTTGAAAAATTTGATAATAATTATTTTAATGGAATAGAAAAAAATTTATTTAATTATAATCACTTAGATAATACTAAATTTTATTATTATGATACAAGTTTATTAGAATATTTACTTGATTTAATTTCTCCTTTTTATCCTCTTCGTCAAATAACAATTAAATGCATTTTTGATAATATTTATTCTTTAATATTTAAAAAAGATAATATATCAAATTTAAACTATTCAATAATCTCTCCAGTTCAATTTAAAAAAATAGAAAATATTTATAACTCATTTACAAACGAAATAAAATCAACATATTTAAAAAAAGAAAAATTAAAAGAAAAAACATATTCTCTTCTTCAAATTCAATATAAAAAATATAAAGAATTTGAAAATTTTAATTTCCAAAAATTATTAACAGAAAGTTACTTATTTCTTCCAATAGACATAATAGGATTAACAGATAAATATCCTAAATACTTAAACAAAATAAACCAAGACAGTATAGAAGAAACATATAACAATAATATATTAACTTTTTTCTATATTCATGATTTATACTTTTCAATAAAGAATTATCCTAAAAAAGAATTAATAAAAAATAAATTTCCAATTCAATTTCACGAATTTCAAGTAGATAAACAATATAACATCGTTGATATAGGAGCATCGATTGAAAGATACGAATGTCAATCGAGAGGAGGAAACACAATAGAATATAGTGATTCATTAATATTAATTTTTGGTAATGGATTATATGTAGGAAGAAACTCTTCAAATCCTAATTATACTAGAATTAGTAATAAATTCTTTTTAAGTCAATGTAATGTTCAAATTGATAGAAGTGATCCTAGAGTTGTTATGCTCTTTGAAATTGGAATTGATAATAATATTAATAATATTGATTTTCTGTTTAAAGATGTTGATATGGCGAAAAAGTTTAAAAGAAATGTTGAAGAACATGAGAAAAATTCAAAGAAAATAGAAAATAAAATGATTGAAAATTATATTGATAATTTATAATAAAAAAGAAATAATTTTATTGGTAAATTTTTTATAATGTTAATTTTTATTATTCTAAATAAACAGTTAATTAGGTTAAAATATTTTATTTTAATTTTTTTAATTTACTTTTTTTATAAATTAAATAATAAAGAAATATAAAAAAATTATAATATTTTATTTAAAAGATATCTAAAATATATTTAATAAAACTGTTTAGAAGATTTAAAAAAAAAATATTTTAAAAATATATTAAGTTCATAAAATTTATTTATTTATTATTTACATTATTTAATAAAAATAATATTAATACTATATATATACAATAGGCAAAATTAACCTCTGTTAATAAAAGAAATATATTAAAAATTATAAATAATAATAGAACGAAAAACACAAATTCATAAAAATTATATTTGAATCAAAACCCTAAAAAATAAAAATTAATAATTTAAATTTATTAAATCCTTTTTTTACAAAACAGAATTTTTTTTTAATTTCGAAATAATTGTTTATTTTCTTTTGAATTAGAATAACTCTTATTTCTATTAAAAGAAAAATTCTGATTTTTCTTTGCTTTATTTACAAAACTAGAGTTAGTTTTTAAAAAGTTTAAATGTTCTTTTGATAAATTAGAAACTTTATTATTTTTATCAATATTTGATATTTTTAATTTAAGTTTTACTTTCTTATTATTTACATTAATTTTACCAGTTGAATTATTTAAAGTTTTTAAAGAAGATTTACTTAATGATAAATTTAAAGGAGATAATGTTTTCTTTGAGAAAGATTGATTTCTTTTATTTAAATATAAATTTTTATAAAAAGATTCTAAATAATCATAATTATACATATTTGTTTTTTCATTTTGATACATTTGATAAGAATGAAATATTAATTTTCTTTGGATTTTTCTTTCTAATAATTCAATGTTATAAGGAATGATTTTAAAATTAATAGGAAAAGTTTTTAATTTAAGAATATTTTTTACTTTTTCTTTTTTATAAATTGAACTTAATTTTTTTGGAAATAGGAGTTGTTCATTTTGAGTTTTCATTTTATAATTAAAAAAAACATTATTAATTATTTAATATAAAATTCTTCAATTATATGATATTGAATTTATTTCTAAAATTGGATTTTCTAAATTAATATTTTTATGGAATTATTATTTAATTTTTTATTTTGAAATTTATATTTTCTTTTTATATTTTTGGATGTTATAAATTCTAATTTTATTTTTCTTAATATATATTAATTATTTTAATAAGATATGAACATTCATATATTATAAATTTATTATGAAATATATGAAGATAAATCCTTGTGATTATATTATTGTGGTTAATTATTTTATAAAATTTACAAGAGTTAAATGGGAAAAAATAGAAAAACATCTTTTATATTTAATTAATTAAAAATAATTTAAGTTTTTTTCATATTTTTTTTGATTATTTTCAAAGTTTAAAAAAATTTTGGTTGTTTTTTAAAGAGAATTTTTTATTAACATATCACTTTTTTATTAAAATTACTTAATTATGATTTGATAGTTTTATTATATTTTTTTATTTTGATTTAATTTAATATATTTTTTAAGTATAGAAAATAAAAAATAAATAATAAAAAAAATAATTATTTTTTTTCAAAAAAAAAATTAACAATTTAAAACAATTAAAAATTCATTCCCAAATATATAACACATTATTAATAAGAAAAAAGACCTTTTGAATAAATCAAAATTTACAAAACAATAATTCTGACTTAAATAAATATAAAATTACACTATTTTTTCCTTAAAAAAAAAAAAATAAAAAAAAATTAAACTCAAACTTAAAAAACGTTCAAAAAAAAAAAAAATCTTAAAAAACTAACAAAAAATTACATTTTAATTTTTAATAACAATAAATACATTTTAAAAAATTTTTAGAAAAAAAACTTAATGGAATTTATCACTAACTTTTTGTTCAAGACTTTCTCTAGTAATATCACTAACAGAATCAGCTTGAATAGTTAAAGCAATAGCCCCAAGACCATCAACAATAGCATTAACAGAAGTACTATATTTCATTTTTTTAAGAGGTTTAGCATTAATAGGAGACCATAAAATAAATAAAATTTTTTCTTGTGGTCTTCCATCTTTTGTTGTGTAATTAAAATCTATTACTCCGAAACGACTATCATCATTTGGAAATCCTGCTATGAAATCATCATAGTTAAAATCCTTCTTTTCAAAAGTTTTCTCAACTTCTAATTCTGTCTTATCATTTATTTTTATTATTAAGCCTTTTAACTTTCTGTCGTTTTTTAATTGTTTATATACTGAAAGTACTTCTTCATTTGTTTTTATTCCTGATACCATTTTTTTTTTTTTTTTTTTTTTTTTTTTTTTTTTTTTGGTTATTTTCTTTGGGGTTTGTTTTTTTTTTTTTTTTTTTTTTTTTTTTTTTTTTTTTTTTTTTTGGGTTATATACTTTGGAGGTTTATTTTTTTTTTTATGCATTTTTTTTTATTGGTGTTTTATTTTTTTTAAGTTTTTTTTGATTATATTTTTAATACATGGAATGATATTAGGATTTTTATATTTGT
>JAEEGK010015544.1_pt1 | contig 16849 bp, 15 predicted proteins | sample 8958771 | NCBI WGS metagenome assembly JAEEGK01 (sample SAMN16246547, study PRJNA631951) | gut metagenome | biome: gut microbiome; feature: rumen; material: SC-attached | host: Bos | place: Iran: Karaj | collected 2018-10 | reverse complement strand
ACAACGGAAACTTTATGAAATCTCTGAACAATACTTTTATTAGTGTTGAGGTTTCTAAACTGTTAGGCTCGTCTATCATTCCTTTTATGCCAGATTTCCTGGATTTGCGTGCAACTGCAGGATTTGGTTTGGATTTGGTAAATGCAACTTATTATCCAAATGAAGAATTTAAAAAGAATAATGTAACGATAAAAGGAAGCGGTGCATCTACTGTTACAAATTTTGGAATCGGTCTTGAATACAACAAGCTTGATAAAATCATTCCTTATGTAGGATTTGATATTAATCTGACTGGAGACAAGAGCGGAGCCTTCGTTCATTCTTCAGTTAATATTGGAGCCAGAACAACACTCCGAAGAATAAAGGGACCTGAACTTGAAGGAAATCCTCAGGCTTCAATAAAACCTAATTCTGATTTCTTCACTCCTGACGGCGACGGAAATGCAGACACCCTTACATTCAAAATTACTACAAAATATCAGAAAGATGCACAGCCAAAGAACTGGAAGGTTGAAATTTTGAGTGAATCCAGCGGAAAGTCAATGGTTATTAAGACTTATTCTGGAGAAGGCAAAGCTCCAAAATCTCTTGTATGGAACGGAGAAAGCGATAGAGAGAAATTCAGACATTCATCAGCTTCTGAATATAAGGTAGTGCTTACTGTGGAAGATTCTCTTGGAAACGTAAATACAGTAGAAACAACTGCAAACATCGGTATTCTTGTAGAAAAACTAGATGACGGTTCCCTCAGAATCCTCGTAAACTCAATCAAGTTTGATCCAAACAAAGCTTCATTCGATACTCTTTCCCAGAGAGATAAGAAATTGAATGATTCTACAGTAAAGATGATTGCAAAATCTCTTAAGAAATACAAACAGTATAACGTAATTGTAGAAGGCCATGCACATAATGTATCTGGAACAGAAAAGGAAGAAACATCAGAACTTATTCCTCTTTCACAGGAACGTGCAGATGCAATTATGAAAATCCTTATTGAAGAGGGAATTGATGAAGCAAGACTTTCTTCTGTTGGAAAGGGCGGAAAGGAACCAATTTCTACCGAACCAGCTCAGAACAGACGCGTAGAATTCAAGCTTGTTTCAAAATAATTATAAAAAAAAAATACAAATAACAGGAGAATAAAATGAGAAAAATTATTAGTGTATTTAGTATTTTATTGTTAATTGCTTTGTCTTTTAGCTGTACAAACTTTTTTGATGAATCAAAATATGGCCCAGCTGGAGCATCAGGTGGAGCATCAGGTGAATATAAAGAAACAGACACTTACCACGAAGACTTTACAAGTACACGTTTCTATTATGTTAAGGATGTATATCGAACTGAAGGTAATGGATATGTTGAAATAAGTTCCAATAGTAATCCTTTTATAACTTCAACTGAAACTCAAACTACAGACAGTGACTGGACAGAGGGTTCATATGTAACACTTACAAAGAATGATACAACTACTACGTTTAGATCAAAAACAGTATCAACTTATACTGCAACATTGTATACAAAGCAATCTGATGGCACTTATAAAACATTGGTTTTAGGCACAGATGTTAAAATTGCTGGAATAGGTGAATATGGTTTCTTTACTTTGGCTGGTGGTGGCACTGGCACTTATTATGGTACTTTCTTCTATACAAAAAAAGGTTGGAAAGCTTCATCAAACGGCACAGTGACATTAACTGTAAATTATGATTTAGAAACTCCAACTTACAAAGAAGTTATAAATTACATTAAGAATGGTAAAGCAGAAGTAATTGCTACCTATAAGGTAATATATAATACAGCATATCCGAACCTTGAATTCTATCTTAAAGACGACCATACTTTTACAAGTAATGAGGGTATATCAGGAAGGTGGATGTGGACACCAGGGTACGAGAATAAGAATCTCGTATTGAACTATGAGAAGACACCATGGAATGGAAAACCACAGGAACATTATTTTGAAGTCCAATATGACGGCAAAACTGTAAGAGAAACAGACGGTAGAGTGTAAAGAGAAACAAACTAACAGTCATAAAGGGACTGTCCTGGAAGTAATTAAAACTTCATCAAAGGGCAGCCCCTTTTTTATTTTTCCTTCCTTTTTTTATATATAAAATCCTTCGAAAATTTCAGATTTTTTTTAGATTTTTGAGTTAGCATTTTTCATGTAAACAAAAATTATTTTTGTATTAAATACAAAAAAGTACAAGGAGTTTATTATGAAAAAACTTTTTAAACATCTTAATCGGCTTGTGGCTTTAAGTTTTATCTTTGCCACATTAGGAATTGCAGGCTGTAAGAAAGATGTTTCTGAAGATCCTACACCAGAAACAAAAACTTACACCGTGTCTATTGCAAGTACAATCGAAAACGGTACTGTAACCGCAGACAAAACAACCGAGCTCAGCGCAGGCGAAAAAGTAACGCTTACTGTAAAACCAGCCAGCGACTATACTCTGGAATCTCTTACAGTAACCGACGATTCAGATACTACAGTATCTACAACCGCAGATGCAGACGACAGCACAAAATACACGTTTACTATGCCGGAAAGCAATGTTAACGTAAGTGCAACATTTACATCAACAGCTTCAACACCAGAAACCAAAACTTACACCGTTACCATTGCAAGTACAATCGAAAACGGAACAGTAACCGCAGACAAAACAACCGGGCTCAAAGCAGGCGAAAAAGTAACACTTACAGTAACCCCGGCAAGCGACTATACATTAGAAGCTCTTACCGTAACCGACGCATTAAGTGCCGCAGTTTCTACAACCGTTGATGCAAACGACAGCACAAAATACACGTTTACCATGCCGGAAAGCAATGTTAACGTAAGTGCAACATTTACAGAAGAAAAGCCAATAGTTAATCCTATGACTACAGAAGAATTGGAAGCTCAGAGTAAAACAATTAAACAGGCATTGAAGGATCTTGATGTTAAGAATGCCACTGCCTTTAAACCTTCATTAACAGCTCCTGCCGAAGGTACAGAAACCAAAGTAATCAATGAAAAGCTTAACCAGGTTTTCTGGAAAGAAGGAACTGAAATCTACTACTATTCACCAGATGGTTCAAAAATCTCATTTGGAACTGACGCATCAGAATTGTTTTATTATTGTAAAAAAATTAAAGAAATTGACTTAAGTGGCTTTGACACAAGTGATGTTACTAATATGTACCGTTTATTTAGAGAATGTCAAGCGCTTGAAACCCTTGATGTAAGCCTTTTTAATACAAGCAATGTTACTAATATGGGATATATGTTCTCTGATTGTAGAAATCTTAAATCTATTGATGTAAGTAGATTTAACACAAGCAAAGTTACAAATATGTCTAATATGTTTTCGGATTGTTTTAAACTTGAATCTATTGATTTGAATAGCTTTAAAACAAATAAAGTTACTAATATGAATGCAATGTTTGCTTCCTGTAAAGCAATTAAAGAAATTGATGTCACTATGTTTGATACAAGCAAAGTAACAGATATGTTCCAAATGTTCACCTTCTGTGAATCAATTACTGAACTTGATGTAAGTTCTTTTGATGTTACAAAAGTTGAACAAGGAAAGATTGATAGAATGTTCTACCATTGTACAAATCTTAGAACAATCTATGCTAAAAATGATGCAGTCTGGAAGAATTTAACTTGTAATGATGTATTCACAGATTGTACTGCACTTGTAGGTGGTAATGGTACAAAATATAACGCAAATTATAAAAAGTATACATATGCTCGTGTAGACGGCTATGAGGGTAAAAAAGGATATTTCACTGGAATAAGCATGAAGCCAAATGATAAGGAAATTACTCCAGAAAACCAGAGTAAGTTTATAAGAGGAGCAATAAACTATTTTGAAATTAGTAAAGCAAGAGCCTTTAAACCTTCTTCTACAGCTCCAGCAGATGGTATAGAAACAAAAACAGTCAATGGTCAGCTCAAACAGGTTATCTGGAAAGACAAAGATATAATCTACTACTATTCACCAGACGGTTCTAAAATCTCGCTTGGTAATGACGCTTCTAAGTTGTTTGCTGATGGTGGTTATATGCTGAGAGAAATCGATTTGAGCGGCTTTGACACAAGTGATGTTACAAATATGAGTCAAATGTTTTCCAATTGTTCAGGACTGACATCGCTTAATATCAGTAGCTTCGACACAAGCAATGTTACAGATATGAGTAAAATGTTCTCAAGTTGTAGGAGCCTTACATCACTTGATGTTAGCAGTTTCAAAACAGACAGAGTAGAAACAATGTATTATATGTTCTATGCCTGTTCTAAACTTACAAAACTTGATCTTAGTAACTTTGAAACAAAAAAAGTTACTAATATGAATAGTATGTTCGATTACTGTGAAGCAATTACCGAAATTATTTTTAGCAATAACTTTGACGTATCGCATGTTACAAATTTGAGTCATATGTTCTCTAGATGTAAAGCTCTTAAAAAACTTGATGTCAGCAACTTTAAAACATACAGTGCTACAGATATGGGTTGGATGTTCTGTGATTGTAGTTCTCTCACAGAACTTGATATAAGCAATTTCCATGTCACAATAGAAACTAAGGTTTATTCTTTGTTCGAGAATTGTTCAAGTCTTAAAACAATCTATTGTTCACCCGGTACAGACTGGAGTGGAATTTATAAAGATACTTCATATAACGGAATATTCCAGGGTACTTTACCTACAATGGATATGTTCAAAGGCTGTACTTCTCTTGTAGGTGGCGAAGGTACAAAATTCATAGATACAAAAATAAGAGAAGAATACGCTCGTTTTGACGGTAGAAATGGTACTTCTGGCGATGGTTATTTCACTGTAAAAAAATAATTACCTTTATAACATAAATTAGCGTAATTTGCCCGGACACTTTCTGGTGTTCGGGTTTTTTTTAGCTTAACTAACGTATGTTAGTTACCGATAATTTAATTATGAGTAGAAAAAACATTTCACAAGAAAAAATCGTTCAATCATTTTTATCATCTGCCTTTGAAAAAAGCTCTGGTGCAACTTCCCTTGCCGATGTTGCCGAAAGCCTGGAAATAAAAAAAGCCTCTCTCTACAATCATTTTGAAAATAAAGAAGCCATTTACGCTGCTACCCTTGCCTATGCCGAAAAAGAGTTTTCTTCAATCAATTTTCTGGCAGACAAAGCTTTAGATTCCATTAAAAACAACAAAATCACCATAAATACACTTTTTAAAAAGCTCATTACGCGCTACTTTAATCTTTTCGAAACCGAGCCGACTTTTCATCTTTATGTTTTTATTTATTCCGAGCAGTTTTTTAATGATAAAGCCCTGGAAATCGTTCATAATCACCAGGCAAAAATCGCAGAAGAAGTTCGTAAAATCATCAACACCTTTATAGAACAGAACAAGCTTGCCGCCCGCACCGAAAAAGAAATTACCGACCTTTCCAATAGCCTTGCATCGCTCATTTTGCAACAGATGAACCTCTATCTTTCGCAGCGCACCCAAACTGTCCGCCAGAACCCTGAAAGCGGTACCGGCACCCTTTTTGAGCTTCCAGCCGATGATGCTGCCCTCACCCGCGTTTCCAAACTGGTAGATAGTTACTTAAAACTTTTGTAGAGATTGCCGAATCAACACCTGGACTGCCTTTCGTAAATCTCCTGCACTTGCTGCGTATACTGTCTTGTATTTTTACTTGTTGCATTTCCATTCGTTGCATTTGCAGCCAAAACATCACACTTTTCGTATACCGCCAGCTCCGGCTCAATCTTCAGCCTTGGCCTTGCATTTTTCCTAGCCTCAATCAAAACCATATTCGGCTCCTCCCCCGCAAAAGGACTCACCAGTCTCATTCTTTTTGGCTCCAGCTGATGAGCATAAAGCGCCCCAAAGATTTCCGCCAGCCTGTACGGCCTGTGAATCATAAAAAGTTTACCGTGCGGCTTTAAAAGAAAATCTGCAGCAGCCACAACATCTTCCAGCGTACACAAAACCTCATGCCGCGCAATCGCCTTTGGCTCCTTAGGATTCTGCTTCCCGCTTTCCACAACCGAATACGGCGGATTACAAGTCACCACCTCAAAACTATGCTTTACCAGCCCATAAAGTGCAGTAAAATCCTCAAGCTTTTTCAAATCGCCCTTTATTATTCTGATTTTGTCCTGCAAGCCGTTCAGCTCCACACTCCTCGCCGCCAGCTCCGCCGACTCCTTTTGAATCTCCAGCCCCGCAAACTCATTCTCAGGATAAAGCCCACTCAAAATCAGCGGAATAATACCGTTCCCAGTCCCCAAATCAATAATCTTATCCTGCTTCTTAATACTACCGCACACAAAATCCGCCAGCAAAACCGCATCAATCCCAAACATAAAGCGTTCCGTATCCTGAATGATTTTGTAGCCATTCTTTAAGGTATCAATCTGTTCCATAATAGGTATTATAGCATAAATGCAGTCTGATATGCCCAATGTTTTTTCCCTATTGTTTTTTCAAATATTTAGCTTTACACTTTTCCTATTAAGAGCTATGTGGATTAAAAAAATGAAAAAGAGCTTTGTATTAGCTTGTTTTACTGGTTTATTGTTTGTTGTTTCTCTTTTTTTCAGCTGCGATTTTCGTCCGGAACCAGAATTAACTGTTCCAATCGTAAAATTAAAGCTTTCTTCCACATCTCCACAAACAACTGTAATAATCACCTGGACAGAATCAACAGATGCAGAAGAATATTCTATTTCACGTTCCTGCATAAAAGATTCTATAAATGAAAAAGAGTATTTTTCCATCAAAAATCCTTCTAACCGCAAATACATCGACACAACTTGCGAACCGGGAGTTAAATATACCTATATTGTAACTGCCAACGCCACAAGAAAGAATCTGGATTCTCATTATTATTCCAAATCTTCCGAGGAAGTTTCCATTACAACAGAACAAGATCCTCTTGTAACGTTAGCTTATCCCAAAAAAGTGTCTGTAAAACCAACCGAAAACAATACAAACGCACTTTCCATAGAATGGGAACCTGTTCAAAATGCCCTTTCGTATGATGTATACATAAAAATCTCCTCTTATGGAGATGAAACCGACTATTATCTGGCTGGCTCGACCACAGAATCCTTTTTTACTGCCTATCACCTTTATAACCAAAAAAGATATTCTATAAAAATAAAAGCCTTTAATGACCAGCAATCAAGCATTTTTTCAGCCCCGGCCGAAGAATATGTTCCAGAGGCTGTAAATCTTACAAAAGCAAAGGCTTTTAAACTTACCAATTCAATTACAGAGTGTTTTTATTCCGAAGGTGACTCTTTATGGTTTACTTGTAGTCCGGAAAAAGGACTTATCACTTTTTCATCAAAGCCAAAAACCCTGGAGTTTGCTTCCATAACAGTTTTTTCAGAGGATGGTACTGTATTGGCTTCTGGCATTACTTTTGATGCAAGAAATAATTCTAATTCCGACGATTTACAAAATCCTGTTGTTAAACATTCTATAAAAGATGATTTTAGCAGTTTTCAGACTGGAAAAAGCTATTATCTTAGGGTTTCAAAAGCTGAACGAAGCAGTTTTTCAATTTGTGTAGAGTAAATTAAATGATTATGAAAAAGATGTTTATAAAAAGAAAAATAACAAGAACCTTAACAATTATATTATTCCTCATTTTTTCTTTGTCTTTTACAAGCTGTCTTTTTACCGTGCTTGCAAAAAGTTTATCTACCACTCATCTTCCATCACCCTGGTCTATTACTGCCGATGACATATCTTCAGACCAGGCCACAATTTATTGGACTAAAGTAACAGCACAAAAAGAATATACTTCCATCTATTATGAAGTTCTTTATTATTCCCCGGAAAGTGAATATAAATACAGCACAACAACTTCCGAAACTTACATTCACCTGGAAGACCTTGACTGGGACGAAACTTATAAGGTTTATGTCAGGGCTTGCTCTCTTTCTTCTGAATATAAACCAGGTAACTATGTTTCAACCCAATTTAAAACCTTAGACAGTCCAGCCCCAGCAGGAGAGCTACAAAGACCAGCAAATGTAAAAGCTGAATATACTGCCGGTAAAACTGGAATAAAAGTAACCTGGAACCCAGTTGATAACGCCGCTTATTATGATATAAAATGCTCCTACAGGTTATATCCTTCTGATTCAGGCCCCGGACCACACGTAATCAGCGAAAAAACTATTACGGTTCCGGCCTCACAGCATTCTGTAATTGACAATCAGATAAATAAAGGAGATATAACCTATTATTCTGTTGCCGCCAGAAATGCTGATTTTTCAAATACCTGCTGGTGGTCAAAATCAATCAGGATTAAACTTCATGAAAATTGATTCAATTATTTTAGACGTGGACGGTACAATCTGGGATACTACAAACATTGTTGCCGAAGCCTGGAACCATGCAATCGACAGACTTTTTCCGCAGGTTCCGCATGTTACAGGCACCATTTTAAAAGGTCAGTTTGGCAAAACAATGAACGTTATTGCCGATAATCTTTTTACAATTTTAAACGACGCGCAAAAATCCCAGCTGATGAATGAATGCTGTGTCCAGGAACAACTTGCCCTTACTTCGAATACAAAAGACATTTCTTACCCTAACGTTATCAAAACAATTGCAGAACTTTCCAAGGTTGTCCCTCTTTTTATAGTCAGCAATTGTCAAAAAGGCTATATTGAAGTCGTTGTCGCCAAAAACCACATCGAACAATACATCACAGATTTCGAATGCTACGGCAACAACGGCAAAAACAAAGACGAAAACATCCGCCTGATTTGCGATCGCAATAACCTGAAAGCCCCAATCTACGTTGGCGACACCCAAGGCGATTACGATGCCTGCAAAAAGGCCGGCGTTCCGTTTGTGTGGGTTTCTTACGGATTTGGTAAACCTGATGATGAAAACTATTTTGCTAAGATTGATGATTTTGCGGAGTTGAAAAAACTCATCTTTTAAAAGGAGGTGCTTTTTATGACAATGACAGAAGTTTCTATAAGTGTTCCGCAGATGATGGCAGAGTATACAGTTTCCGATGATGAAAAAACAAATCTTACCAGAAACGCAATGATTCTTTTTCCATACATACAAAATGATACAATTTCTCATGGTAAAGCTGCTCAGATTCTTGGCATTCATAAAATGGATTTAATTGCATTGTACAGTAATCTGGGTCTCCCGTATCTTGACCAGACAAGCGATGAATTAGAAAGTGATGTTGCCACATTAAAAGAACTCCGGAGAAAAGCTGTATGACAATCATTTTAAGATTAGAATTACAATTACCGGTACCGTTGATGTTTTAGTTCAGGCTAACAATGAAGGAATGCTATCAAAAGCCGATGCAAAGATTTGTCTTGATTTTTTAAAACAAAGCAATATTCGTCTTAGTGAAACTCTTATCCAAGATGCATTAAATATGATGAAATAAAAATCAGCACTCTCCTCCACGGATAAATGAAATTAGATTAATTAATTCCATGCGGGCAACTTCAACGTTAGTGTCGAAAAGCTTCTGGTCGACGATGATATAATGCCAGTATCCGTTATCGCACGCGCTGTATTCGGAAATGTAATTCAGCTTTGTATTCTGAAGAATCAAACTTATTTCTTTTGGATTACTTTGGTCGCTCTCAAAATGCGCAATTGTAAGCAAAGGAGCATCTATATAATCAAAAACTTTTAAACCAAGCCAGGTACATTCATCTGCAAAATAAGTCCGCCCAATATATTTGCAGGAAAGATTTGCTGTAAACTCAGTCTGCTCCGGAAGATTCAGATTTGTTATTTCTTCTGCCCTATCCAACACAGACATTGGAATATTCACATATTCAGAGAAACTTCTTTTTCCATCTGCAACTATTGCATCCATCGGATTTTTTTGAATATCAAACTTAAGCTGAAAGTTAGGCTCTGTATAATAATACCCCCGCTTAGAAGAATCATATTCTAAAGGAGCTTCACAGCGATTACGAAGAAAATCAATATCCCGGCTGATAGTTGCCGTGCTGCACTCAAACCGTTTTGCGAGTTTCTCTGTTGTAGGATAATTTCCTGCTGCAATGACTTCATGTATTTCAACAATACGTTCAATTTCCCGATGATTTGTGATTTCTTTGCGTTTGTAGACCATGCTTATAATCCTTTGTTTTTATTATAAACCAATATTATGGAAAAATAAAATCAAAGGATTATATATGGGTTACTTTACTTTTCACCCCGGATATAAGCAAGAAGGTCATCCCATTTATCAATAAAGCTCATATCAGGATTTTCAAAATCCTTTGTGTAATCAACATAGATAAACATAACCTCTCCAGAATAAAAGTCAGACTTTATGCTTTTCAAACCATATTCAATTTCCATCTGCTCCCTTTTTGTATTCACAGAAAAACAACTATCGCTTAAAGTTTCATCAGGCAATTTTCCTGGAAAATCTGCAACCATAAAAGCCTGGTCTGTAATCATCACATAACGATATTTAGTTTCTTCTGCAAAACAGAAAATAGAACAAAAAAGAACCAACCCCAAAAGAACAAATAATTTTTTCATAAAATCCTCCTTGCATTTACTGATATGAGTAATGCTTTGTAATCATTTTACAACACCACCTTTTGCAAAAGATGATAGAGATAAAAAATAATTGCTCTATCGTTTGTTGCGGTGGGGGTGGGGAGTATACTTTATAAGGTAAAAAATGAATTTTGGAATTGGAGATATGTATTTCTGCATAGTAAAAAAAGTGAAAATCCAAAAAAAGTATGATATAATTATATGTAATTATTTATGCGGAGTATATAAATGAAAAAAATTGTACAAACTATTATTCCCATATTAGGAATTCTTTTACTATTAGTCATTATTATTTTTAGTGTTATTGGAAATATCGGTTATGAAGTTAATGCAAAAAGTTCAAATTCTCGTGAATTAGTTGACACACCTGTTATCAATAAGGAAGATAAAAATAAATTTAACATTTCTACTATTTTAAATGAATTAAAGAAATCTAATAAAGATGATATAAAAAAAGTATATGAAAATTATCTCGAAATAAGCAAAAACTGGGATTCAATAAATCCTGAAATAGCAGAAACATTAAAAGAATATTTTGATGATTATTTTGATTTACAATTTGCATTAGACTTTTGTAATAATAATGAAATACAAATCAATAAAGTAAGAAAAATCATAAATGCAAAAGTATATCGGCCAAAAACAAAAAAAATTAAATCAAGCTTAACAAATGATCCAAATAATAAATATGATTATCAAAATAATAAATATTTTCAAAATACTAAAATTATTGATAAAGGTATAAAAAATTGTATAGTAAAATCAATTACTGTTAGCCAATATATGGAAGATAGAAATACATATAATTTAGATATATTGATAGTTAAGCTATTAAAATCTCTCTATTTATATAGTGAAATTGACTTGGAATTAGAAGAAATAAATTTTCAGGATCTAACTATTTTATATGAGGAAAACATCATAAAAAAATTACATAATAATACTCTTACTAAAAATGATACATTAGTTTTAGAATTACGCGAAGTTTATAGTCTTAGAAAAATCTTAAAAGAAAAAAATACTCAAGCTTATAGGGGAAACTGTGAAACTCTAATTAGTGATATAAAAAGGATAAAAAATGATTATCCTAATTATATAGATGAGAATGGCAGTTATAAAGACGCCTATAATTATTTAATAAAGCTTGAACATAATGCAGAATTAATAAATAGTGCTGATAAAGGTAATCCATTTAAACCTTTTGATAATCATGTTCCAGAAGCAAAAGGAAGTGGAAAAAACGTAACAAAACATGATGAAATTCCCTATTTTATTGATTAGGAGGAAAAATGATCAAGAAAAAAAAGTCTAATGAAATTAATTATACAAATATAAATTTGTGGAAAGTCTTTATTGGCATACTAATTATATTACTTTCATCTATAACAATTGGAACAAATGGAGAAATAATGAAAAAAAGTATTTTTTCTTTTTCTTTTTCTTTTTTTCCATTAGAATCTTTATTTAAACTGCCCGAGGCTATGATATATTTACTTTTTGGAACATTACATGCCTGGTTTAATCAAGAAAAGGAATTTGAGTATAATAGCGAAAAAGAAAATAATAAGCAAATATTAACCTTTGTAGGCAATATGTTTCTATTTACGGGTTTCTATAAACTTATTTTATTACCTGCTTGTGGATTTGGTTACATTGAATGGGGTGCCTTAGGTCTTATTTTTTTATATGAGTTTAGTATAATCCATAAAAATAAGAAATTAAATTATAAAATTAAAATGAAAGATGGTTGGCTAGTATTTATAGGCCTTTTCCTTTGTATATTCAAATTGATTGTTAGATATGCATTTTCAAATAATCTTTCACATCATATTACTGGTAATAATACCGTTATGTCTTTTCTTTTTTATTTAATTATGATTTTGATGATTTTTGGAATAAGGACTTTTATATCTTTACTAAAACTAACAAATTCAGAAAAATCCTTTATAAAAGATACAACTAAAAATATTGTTTCTATAGGAAAAAAAATATTAAATGTATTTCTCTCCATAATAAAAACTATAGGAAAAGTTTTACAACTACTAATTGATCCTTCTATATTTATTATTTTTCTTAGTGTTATTGTGCTATTATCTATTGGAATTTTTTTAATTACAGGGTTGGCAATTGAATATGACGTGGAAAAAATGAAATGGGATATTACTAAATTTCTTATTCCTATAATAAATTTTTTATTAGAAACAGATTCTGCGGCTTATATTGATGATAAATTGAATACAGTAGGTACAATATCTTCTTTAATTATCTTTCTTATAATGTATTTTTATGATCGTATTAAAATAAAAGCATATATTCTTCAAATTGAAGAACAAAAAAAACATCATGAAATAGATTCAAATATTATTAAATCAATGCATACTAATAATTCTGAAAAACAAATTGAAGAATTTCATAACCCTATAATTAATTCTCTAGAAAATAAGGAAAAAGAATATGAACCACGAATTAATGAATAAAGAAGAAGCTTTTAATAGTCCTACATTAATCAAATTACAAGAAACCGACAAAAACATTATTGCGAAACAGTTTGATGTTTGTTTAGAAAAAGATCGTCTACGACAATTACACGATTCTGATTTATGTAAAGATTTCTTTGAAGGCATTCCTTTAACCGATAAAATTACCTTATCGGAATTGCAAACGTATGTTTCATCTTTGGTTGAAAATCTAACAATAAAAGATATAAAAAAAGAGTTTCTAAAAGACTCAACTGCAATTCTTATAGTAAATAAAGTAGATTCTATACTACACCAAATAAAAAATGATTCAGATGTTAATATTCTTTTACAATGGATAGGCTATATAAATACAAATAAAAATCATTATCATTTAATAACAATTGATGAAATATTAGAAAAATGTGCAAATGTAACAGTAAAGTCAATGAATTCACAAAAATTTTCTTTTTTTTCTAATAAATCCCCAGATATTATTAAAGAAATATTAGATTATACAGCCAAGAATTGTTCTCAAAATCTGTTTGTTACTATTCATAATGTATTGCAAGGTATTTCTAATTCAAAACTAAAAGATGAAGAAAAAAAAGAGTTATATAAAATTTGTATAAATCGTTTAAGAGATGCAATACAATATGCAAAAGAAACAAACTTTTATACTCCATTTATATATGGAAAGGAACAACTATTTCAAATTATAAAGGAAATAAATGAAAATAAAGATGATTTTGATAAATCACATTTAAATACTATCATTGGTGACTTGTTTACTATTTATTTTACCCTGATAGATAAGTACGATGGATTAGATAATGAAGAAAAACAATATATTTTTAATTCGTTGATTCCTTTTGATGACACAAATAAAAAAGATATTTTTTTAAATAATATTGCAGAAAAAATACAAAAAGAGACATTGGATAATGCTTCAAAATATTTTACAATAAAAATATTAAAAGATATTTTATCGAATTATTCAACAAATGATAATGCAAAAATTAAATGTATAGATTTAATGCTATATCTCTATATCAAAGAAGAAAATGAGCAAACTGAGATAAAAGAATCAATAAAAGACATTCTTGATTATCAGCCTAATAAAATTCAAGAATACATAATAAAACAATTATTCACCAAATATAAAAATCTTAATGGTAAAATAAAAACAGACTTTTTTATTTTATTATCTGATATTATCTTATATAAAATCAGCGTTATAGAAAACTCCAATCAAATTGAAGAGATGCTTTCTATTGTTATGTCTTGTCCTGATGAAAATCGAGATATCATAAACAAAATTCTATTAAACTTTTTTTCTTTAGAAACTATTGTAATAACAGAGAATGGAAGAAAAAAAGGATTAAAATATGTAGCTGATAAATTCGAAAATTATACAGATGATCAAAAGCAGATTATAATTTCTGTAATTATATATATGGCTTCACAAATTAAAAATCCAAAAGATTATAAACTTTTTTTTAATTGTTGGAGAATATTTTATTTTATTATTTCAAATTCAGAAAGCTATGATGTTTCTCAAAAAACAATTGCTATAACAATTTTAGTTGATATATATATAAATGAAAATAAAAATGAGATTGGAGAATCATTGAAATCTATAATAAATGAAACAAATTGTGATAAATCTATAAAGAAGGCAATCTTTGAAGCCTTATATAAAAGTTATTCAGATATAAGAAGTAATGATTCTGAAAAAAGAAGTTTAATTTATCATTTGATAAATAATCAATATCATAATAATTTTGATGATATAAAAGATAGCTCCTATTTTACTCAATCTTTAAGTATCTGGATTGATAATTTAAAATCAGGAAATACTACAGAATGTGGTGAAGCAAAACAAAATCTAATTCATTTTTTTAAGAGTAATTTACAAATAGAACAAAAGAAAAGCTTATTAGATAATTTTGAAAGTACAGAAGTATATAATAATTTATCAGAACAGCAGAAAAGAGTTATTTTTGAAATTTTAAAAGAGTTAATCGATACAGATGATAAAGATTTACTTGAAAAAATTTATGATACCGTCGTTAATCATTTTATTCTTTTTGAATTTGAAAAATTTAAATCGAAAGACAATTTTTCTTTCAAAATTGGTGATAATGGCGATCCTGTAGATAGAGCAAAAAGATGGTTTAGAATAATTCTTAGAACTCAAGGTGAAAATGAAGAAGGAACTGAAGTAATAGAATTTATAAAAAATTTAATTCTAAATGGAAAAAATGATATAAGTTTTAGAAACGATTTTTTTAATATCCTTAAAGAATGTATTTCAGATAAAAAAGAGTTAATAACATTGTCCATAGAAATCCTAATTTCTATGCTAAGAAAATAATAACATAATATATATAGTTATTCTAAAAAAATATGTTTTTACTTTATGATACTCTCTTTTCCCAAATCGAATCCTCAGAACTCAAAAAGTACCCGCTTCTTTCGTGCTGTATGCGAGACGGTGTGCTTTATCCGGTTGAGTATGAAAAATTTTCTCTTAAACTTGTATTCATTCTCAAAGAGCCTTATGCCGAATGGGATGACGCAACTAATACACCAAAAGATTGCGATTTTGATTTTTTTGATATTATCCGCGATTTGAAATATCACTATGAAAACGGTTTGAATAAAACCTGGCTTAAGGTTTCTGCTATTGCCTATGCGTTGAAAAACAAAACTGAGTATACAGAAAAACTTTCGTATGACCAGGTGGTGGAAGGTCTTTTCTGTGTGTCTTGGATAAATCTTAGTAAAACCCCGTGGCGTACTACTACAAAAATGGATGCTGCATATCAGAAGCGTGTAGCAATTTGGGAACCTGTTGTAAAAGCTCAGCTTTCAGAAATAAAACCGGATATTGTTTTTTATGGAAATACCTGGGATTATTCTACGATAAATCCAATCGAACCAAATATTTCATGGCAGGAAAGTTTCTGTACTACTCCTAAAAAGTATGAATACCACTCCGAAGGTGGAAATACATATCGTGTTACAATTTTGAAATATCGCAACACCAATAAAATTCTTGTAAACGGATATCATCCAGAGCTTGGAAACTCTTCACAATGGCAGACGGAGTTTATTAAAGATTACATCTTAACCAAATAAAAAATATTTTCCCCTCTATCACCATTTGATAGATATCCTCCTTTATAATTCTACATAAGCGAGGTTGTCTATGAATAAAAACAGAAAAACAAAATACAGTCTCAAAATAAACGGAACTCCACTCTATGGCGAAACTCTGGAAGTTATTCCGTTCAACATACTTCAAGATTTACAGACAATTCTCTGCTATGACTACGAAGACGGCAAACCTTGGCATGATCTTACCTATGTAATGGAGCTGATTTTTAATAATCCTCATGATGAACTCAAAACTCGCGATTGTAAAAGAATCAGATTTCTTTATGAACATCCTTATGGCCTGCTTCGAAACTTTTCAGAACTTACGGATAATCCAGACTTCAGCAACAATATGATTTCAATCCGTATAGACTTAACAGCAGGCTGGTTCCAGCATGACCACAAAGACCGAAATATCATGTTTGATGATTATGATACATTCAGTTGTACTATAAACCACAAGAAGCATTTTCATCCGAATAATCCAGAAATGCCTGATGACTAATTTCTATAAGAGGTACTCTATGAATCACAGACAAAACAAACTTAGAACTAAACAAGATTTTCTTAATCTTTTTAATCAACTTAAACCTAATACAGCTTATGAAGATTATAACGGGGTTTCTTGTGTTGCTCCTGTTGGTACTGTTGAGCAGCTGGAAAA
>JAEEGK010015543.1_pt1 | contig 16849 bp, 13 predicted proteins | sample 8958771 | NCBI WGS metagenome assembly JAEEGK01 (sample SAMN16246547, study PRJNA631951) | gut metagenome | biome: gut microbiome; feature: rumen; material: SC-attached | host: Bos | place: Iran: Karaj | collected 2018-10 | reverse complement strand
GCGACGCCAAAACCATCATCAAGGAAATGCAGAAACTCAACAAGGAAAACGAAAAAATCTTGGAGGCTTTGTCAATATGATGGGGGAAGTCTCCCCCTCGCTATCCTTCGGCAGTAAGGCAGAGAAAAGGTCCCTGAGCCTGCCGAAGGGCCGCTACCCCCTCGCCTAGGGGCTCTGCCCCTAAAACCCCGAACCGCAGAGGAAAAACGGTAACGTTATTGCGAGCTATGCGAAGCAATCTAGTGCATTAAACAAAGAGTCACCCTGAGTCCCGGAACAAGTCCGGGATAAACAAAGTCGAATGGGTCTAAGCAAGCGGAGAATGTTATGAGCAAATGGGAATGGAAGAAACTGAAGGATATTTGTGAAAAGGGTTCATCAAATATTAAGCAGTCTGATTTAAAAGATTTGACTGGTGATTATCCTATTTTCGGTGCAAGTGGGTATATACAAAATGTTGACTTCTATCAAAGAGATCGGGATTACATAGGAATTATTAAAGATGGTTCAGGTGTCGGTCGAACAATGCTTCTACCAGCATTTTCATCTGTTATTGGAACGCTTCAGTATATTCTCCCCAAAGAAGGGAATGACATCAAGTTCATAAATTACGCTCTCCAAAATATTGATTTTTCTAAGAGTGTTCAGGGTGCGGCTATTCCTCATATCTATTTTAAAGATTATGGAGAAACTGAAATACTTGTTCCTCCTCTTTCGGAGCAGAATTGCATAGTCAAATTCCTTGACGGAGAATTCTCAAAAATAGACACGTTCAAAACAAACGCCGAAACCAACCTCAAAAACGCCAAGGAATTATTCTATGCCGAACTAAAAAAGACTTTTCATGAAAAAGGCTCGTGGAAAACTGTACAATTGGGAGAAATTGCTTTAGAGTATGGCAGGGGAAAATCTAAACATCGCCCAAGAAATGATGAATGCTTATTTGGTGGAGAATATCCTTTTATTCAAACCGGGGATATTCGCAATTCTGGTAAATATGTTGTGGATTATACAGAAACTTACAATGAAATTGGATTAGCACAAAGTAAACTTTGGCAAAAAGGAACTCTTTGTATCACCATTGCTGCAAATATCGCTGAAACTGCTATTTTAACTTTTCCTTGTTGCTTTCCTGATAGCGTTATTGGCTTTGTTCCTAATGAACAATATTCATCTGTTGATTTTATTTATTATGTAATTCTGTATTTCAGAACTGAGTTGCAGAAAATAAGTAAAGGTGCCGCACAAGACAATCTGAATTTGGCAAAACTTGAATCAATGAATTTCCCCCTCCCGCCACTTTCCGTTCAAAAAGAAATTGTCGCCCGCTTAGACAAACTCTCCGAGAACGTCAAGCGTCTCGAAGCAAACTACAAGCAAATTATCGCCGACTGCGACGAACTCAAAAAATCCATCTTGAAGAAAACTTTCGAAGGAGATTCCCGGTCAAGCCGGGAATGACAGCAAGTATGAACGAGTCCGATACCAGAAGAAAGAAGATTGACCCCAAGCTGAAAAAAGCCTTGTGGGAAGTGACGCCGGACAGCGCTATTTATACGGAGCAGTCCGCTTACGAAATCGCGCCGGGGCGAATCGGCCATGCCGAACGCAACCCCAAGAAAATCGACTACCTTCTGGTTTACAAGGGCATCAAGATTGCCATCGTCGAGGCGAAAAAGGACGAACTCGATGTAAGCGAGGGTGTGCCGCAAGCCAAGGAATATGCGGAACGCATGAACATCCGCTTCACGTATTCCAGCAACGGCGATAAAATCTGGGCAATCGACATGCAGACGGGTGAGGAAGGCTTTGTCGATGCATTCCCGACACCGCAGGAACTTTGGAATCGGCTTTATCCTGAAAACAATCCGCTCCGCGACAAGCTGAATGCAGTTCCGTTCAACAGGGATGGCGGCAAGTCTCCGCGCTACTATCAGGAAATCGCTGTCAATAACGTCATGGAAGCCATCTCCCGAAAGCAGGACCGCGTCTTGCTCACGCTTGCTACGGGAACCGGCAAAACATACATCGCGTTCCAAATCTGCTGGAAAATTTTCAAGGCACATTGGAATGTCGATGGAACGGAACGCTTGCCGCGCATTTTGTTCCTTGCCGACCGCAATATCCTCTCGAATCAGGCTCTCAATGATTTCGGACAATTTGACGAAAATGCCATGTGTCGCATTACGCCGGAATCTATCGCCAAATCAAAAGGCGTGCCCAAGGGCCCGAGCATCTATTTCAGCATTTTCCAGACGATGATGACCTCGTTGAATGGAAAATTCGTTTATGAAAATTATCCCGAAGATTTCTTTGACCTTGTCATCATTGATGAATGCCATCGCGGTGCCGCCAATGACGAAAGCCGCTGGCGTGATATTCTCGATTATTTCCAGCGGGCGTATCACTTGGGTTTGACTGCAACACCCAAGAAAAACGAAAATGCCAATACCTACGAGTATTTCGGAAAGCCTGTCTATGTGTATTCGCTGAAGCAGGGTATCGAAGACGGTTTTTTGACGCCCTACCGCGTCCGGATTTCTTCTAGCAATATTGACAACTACATCTACGATCCCGAAGATGATGTAGAAAGCGGCGAAATTGACCCGAATAAAATTTATACAGAAGCGGACTTCTATCACGGCAATATCAAGATTCGCGAACGCGATGAGTTTAGGGTAGAAGAATTTCTGAAACAGATTGACCCTGACGAAAAGACGATTGTATTCGGTGCGACGCAGGCCCATGCGGCCATTCTGCGAGACCTCATCAACCAGCATTCTCGCAAGCCCAACGTGAATTATTGCAAGCGAGTAACCAGTGACGATGGCGACAAGGGTGAAGCCGATTTGAAGACTTTTCAGGATAATGAAAAATTGTTGCCCACGATTCTCACTACATCGCAAAAACTCTCGACAGGCGTAGATGCCAAGAACGTCCGCAATATCGTGCTGATGCGGCCAGTGAACAACATCATTGAATTCAAGCAGATTATCGGTCGCGGCACGAGACTTTTCGACGGAAAGTATTTCTTCACGATTTACGACTTCGTGGGCGCAAGCAGGAACTTCAGCGACCCCGAGTGGGATGGCGAACCGATTGTAGATACGCCGGAACCGCCCGACGGAGGAGATCCCGATGATGACAAAGGGTCTAGCGGCGGACCACGCAAACCGAAACCCTGCAAAATCTGCGGCAATCTCCCGTGCACATGCGACGCTAAAACGAAAGAGAAAAAATGCGTTGAAATCAAACTTTCCGCAAACCATGTGCTCCGTTTGCGTGCCCAGTGGCAAGAAAAATTTATGTTCGATGGCGAACTCATAACGCTCGAACAGTTTATTAAAATCCTCTTCGGCAAGATTCCGGAGTTCTTCAAGGATAGTCAAGATTTACGTGCCCGTTGGTCCGACCCCACAACTCGCGAAGCATTGCTCCAGAATTTGAGTGACAACGGTTTTAGCAAGGAAAGGCTCCGCCAAGTGCAAGCCTTGACGCAGAACGAAAAATGCGATTTGCTCGATGTGCTAGAACTTATCGCTTACAACAAGAGCCCCATGGAACGTGCCGAAAGAGTGCGCCTGATGCACGAAGAAATCCTGAACGAAATAACCGAAAAGCAAGTTCCCTTCATGGAATTTGTCTTGCAGCAGTATGTGGAAAACGGAGTCGATGAACTATCGTTGAATCAGCTGCCCGAACTCGTCAAGCTCAAGTACGGCACCATCAAGGACGCCTGCGATAAAATGGGCGTGACCGGCAAGGATTTGAAGAAACTCTTCACCGATTTCCAGAAGACGTTGTATGTAGCGTAGTTGGCAACTATTGTAAAATTTCCTTAAGCCCCTTGCCACTTTTTTGAAATCTGGCTACATTACATCCCGGCGCGTCATTCCGTAGAAAGGAATGATGCGCTTTTGTTTTATTTGGCTCTGCCATATTGCAAGGGCGTTCCTAGTAGAAACAACAAACACAGGAGGCCTTATGGCGAGCGAAACTTTACGTCAAATAATTTCATTGAAACTAAAAAGTGTTCTTGCAATCGGAGAAACAGTCGCTGTAGAATTCAAGCGAGCGGGCGGGCGTATTGGCGATGATGTTTATGAATCTGTATGCGCCTTCTTGAACCGTTTCGGTGGCGACATTTATCTCGGGGTCCTTGATAACGGTAAAGTCGAGGGAATTCCTGAAAATGCGGCCATCGACATGCTAAAGAACATCATCAATGTCGCTAATAATCCGACTTTATTTCAGCCGACAACATATCTTAATCCAGAAATCATAAGATACAACGGCAAGACGTTAATCCGCATTCATGTGCCTCAGAGTTCCGAGGTGCACAGTTATAAGCGGGTCGTGTACGACCGCATAAATGACGCCGATGTCAAAGTCTCTGCAACTTCGCAAATTGCGCAGATGTTCATTCGTAAGCAGGGAATTTTTACCGAGCAACGAGTGTTCCCCTATCTTAAGAAAAAGGACCTGCGAATGGACTTGCTTGGAAAGGTCCGCCTTTTGGCGGTAAACAACGCTGGAGGCAACCATCCGTGGCAAAATATGAACGATAACGAACTTTTGAAGAGTGCAAGCCTTTACACTATAGATTACGCTACCGGAAAACCTGGCTTTACCCTGGCGGCGGCACTTCTCTTGGGCCGCGACGAGGTCATACACAGTATTTGCCCCGCTTACCGCACAGATGCTCTGTTACGCCGTGAAAATGTGGAGCGCTACGATGACAGGGAAATTGTGGACACGAACCTTATCGAAAGCTATGAACGGCTTTTCGAGTTTGCGAAGAAGCATCTACCCGACAAATTCTTTGTTGAAGACGCGGTCCGTAAAAGTCTGCGTAATATTATTGTTCGTGAAATGATTTCGAACACCTTGATGCATCGCGAATATACAAGTTCGTTTCAGTCCAGGTTCGTTATAGAGCGCGGACGGATTTATGTGGAAAACGCAAACCGTGCTTCTAGCGAAAAAATCATAACGCCCGAGAATCTGGAACCCAAACCGAAGAATCCCACTATTGCATCTTTCTTCCGCAACATCGGATATGCCGATCAGCTCGGCTCTGGCGTCCGCAAACTATTTACCTATGCAAAATCCTATGGCGGCGATGACCCCACATTTTCTGAAGGGGATGTTTTTAGGACTTCAGTGTTGCTTGATGACGCTTTGGATGGGGCTGTTTTGACAAGTCACAAGGACGAAAGGGTTAATGAAAAGGTTAATGAAAAGGTTAATGAAAAGGTTAATGTAAATTCTTTCGAAGATATCAGCGAGACACAACGGAAAATACTAGATATTTTACGTAAAAATCCTTCAATAACCCAAAACGCAATGTCGAAACTTATCGGCATTTCTCTAGTCCACATAAATAAGAATATGAAGATTTTAAAAGAGAAAGGCTACATTACTCGTATCGGTTCTGATAAACGCGGAACTTGGGTTGTGAAATTTCATTAAGCCCCTTGTATTGGAAACCATTTTCAAGTTCGGATCCTTGACAGAAAGCGCAAAAGTGTCTAAGTCTTCAAAGAATTCGCGGATGACATCAACGCGAAGGTTGATGGACGTGTTCGTGAAATTGCGAAGAAAATGATAAAAGCCGGTGATTCTGATGAAAAAATAGTCGCAATTACGGAACTCTCTTTGGAAGACGTCGTTGTGTTGCGCAGTCAGCTCGAAGCTTAAGAAATTTTTTTGAACCTTTCGAATTTGAAGACAGAGTCTGTCAAATCTCTGACACCCCAAATTTCAAGCACTCGCGAAAATTTCGTAAACACCATTTACGAAATTGAGCCATCATTTATGCATCCGCTTATGAATTGTATCTGCCTGACAAGAAGCTTTTGCAGGCGAAAGTCAAAGAATGGGTGAATGAATTTGAAAATGCAAGATAACAAAGCTAAGGTAGATTACGAGAAACATATAATTCAGCAGGCATTGCCTGCTGATTCTGTGAAATAAAAAAGGTTATTTTTTCTTGATACGGAAAAGCTGTTGTTCCTTGGAATTCTTGCTTTCCAGTTACCATATGCCTTACGTATGCTCGTCTCTCCAAACTTGGTGAGTTTTTCATGATACCGTAAATAGCATCCACCTTGGCGTTGTCGCAGTCGATAACCAGGGCTATTTTCTTTTCCGTGTTCATAATAGGGAATATATGAAAAAAAAGAAAGGTGATAGAAATATTAGCTTTAGTGTAAGGTTTTTATTTTGCCATATCGATCCATCATCTTTTTCACATCGTCAAAAATTTCGTTTCTTAATGATTCTGGTTCAAGAACGAGTCTTTCGCCAAACTTCGAAGCCATTTCTCTTTTCAATTCAAAATTGATAATACAATTTATGCTGAAAAAATTTCCATCGTCCTCAGGAATATGATATTTTTGTCGTATTTCATCAGCATTCTTTTTTCTTAGCATCTTTTGAGAAGCGTGGATGGGTTTCCCATCTAAATAGGCGCACTCTTTCTTCGATGCCCAGAAAATGATTTCTTGAGGTTCTTCGTTATCTTTTTTTGAAACCCCAATCATATCGTCAAAATACTCATTCCAGTCAATATTACATGGTTCAAAATTTTTTGAAGATTCTTTGACATCGTCTAGTTGTTCCAAAGAAAAAGTCAAAATTTTCTTTTTATCCATTGCTAGACCAAACAAAAACCATCGCGCATTATATTGTCTTAGCAATTGCGGATATAGCTCGATTTTGTTCTTTTTTTTACTATGAATAGGATGGTATTCCATTTCGATAGTTTTTTTGTTCTCAATAAAATTTATTAGCTTGGGTAATAGGTCTCGCCGACTTAAAAATTCATTTTTTTCAAAGACAATGGATGGCTGTTTGGGCATTTCAGTAGGTTCTTCCAACTGACCCAAAAAGCTAAAGTTTTCTAATCCATCCATTTGACCTATAGTACGTATGACGGCTTGCAATAATTTACGTTCCGATGTAGATATTCCTTGGTTGAAAATGCTGTCGGATCTATTTGCATAGTGAATAATTGTATTTTTCCCAGAACGAGTTCTTTTTATTATTCCGAACTCTTCCTGAATGAATTCAAGATCTTTTTCTATACATCGACGACCAACTATTTCGTTGCCAGAATTCTTAAGCTTTTTATTGCATAATTCAACCATTTGCGACATCGTATAATGTCGAGCGACGCTTTCAGAAAGTAGTCCGTCAAGAATTTTTATTCGCAAGAAGGCGTTTTTATTTGTCGGCATTGTCAGCTTCTCCTTGACTTGCGGGACGCGTTTTTATGGAATGCAGTTGCTCAACTAAATGTCGTGAAGCATGAATATCGTTTGTGTTATAAGACCAGTTGTGGTTAAAACAATCTATCGTTCCCTGGTTTCCGCTTGTTCCGATCACAAGGCTGTAAAAATCGGTATTCTTTTCTTTCTCTACTTCAATGGCATTAATTAAATTGCTTGGAAGATTTGCCATTACAAAATCCGATATCATAAGAACATCTGCAGTCTTATAATCGTTAGATTGGAGCATTTGTAATGCGTGTTGCAATGCCGGGCGTGCGTCTGTGCCACCATTAAACGACATCTGTAGGAAGCGGACAAGTTTTTGCAAACTATCGCCTTTTTTGAAGTCGCTCATGTCTAGAGTTTCTATTCCTGTAGAGAATGAAATTAGGTAGCATTTTCGTTCTTCTTCTAGAGCGATTTTAGATAAGGCAAATGTTACAGTCTTTGCAATGTTTTCCGGTGTTCCCTGCATAGAACCACTTGTGTCTACACAGATAATAATGGGACCCTTGGGTTCCTTCTTTTCGATGGAAACCTCTTCTTGCGTAGATTCTTTTCTTGTCCTTGCAATATTTCTTTGGTATTCAAAAGACAACAGCTGCTTTTGGGCAAATCGCAACTGGAAGAGTTTCTTTGTCGCCGGATTCTTCATCAACGCCAATTCACTTGGCAAGACCGAGGAGATATCATTTGAAAAACAAATGCCCTTAATCTCTCCACGATAGGCATTTTGGGGATGCCATTCCGTTTTTATGACAACCTTATCGCGAAGTTCCTTTTCAAAAATGGATTGAGCACGGTTATGCTTGCCCAGGATTTCAGCAAGTTCTTGCAATGATTGATCTTGTTCAAGGAGCTTCGCAAATTGCTCTAAAATTTCAAAACCACTGGTTTCAAATACCCCTTCGGATAAATTCCAAAGACGTCCGAAATCCTTGATGAATGGAGAAAGAAGTTTTTCAAGACGCTTGAAGTTCTGTATTTTTTTATACAGTTCGTCAAGGAATGATTTTCGCATCTTGTCAATACGTTCTTGCTCCCATTTGTTTTTTCGGTCAATAAGGCTTTTTTCCATATCAGCAATGAAATTCCTGCGAAGAACTTCTAATTGCTCCATGGATTTCCATTGGATAGGAGCTTTATCTTTATTGCCCTTTTTCGACTTCTTTTTCTGTTCCGCAAATTGATTCTTATAGAAATCAAAATTAAGATTGCTTGGGGCAATTGAGCCCCGTTTTGATTCGCTTACAGAAGGTAATCGCCTATAGTGGTATTGGATTTTTGAATTCTCATTCGTTAAATCTGTAGCGACATCTATGGCGGACAATTTCTTTTGTTGCTCTATAAAAATAGATTCATCTAGGAAAGGATCTTCCTTGTCAAGGGTTTCCTTTGTTTGCTGCAACCATTCGAGAATATCCGTTTGGATATTCTCTGAGACTCCTTCATGAGATTGGATGTAATCCTTTATATCATCATGGGCAAGAATGTCTGAAAAAGTTTTTTCAGCGAGTTTCGCATAATTGTTTTGGGGAAATTCAATCTTGATCTCGGTAGGCTCAACAGGAGAAGCCATGTCCTCCATTGCATCAATAAGTTGCTTTCGGTCAGATTCGGAACCAAAAGCGCTGCTTGGCGCAAAGCTTTCAAATTTGCGTTTTTTCTTGGAAGGATGACGATGGAGACCTATGATTTTGCATAAATCTCCTGTTATTCTTTGGATATTTGGAAAAATGGTGTTGCATAATTTTGAGAATTCCGTATCAGTAAGGTCCTTTTTTGTATGAGCCGTTTTGTTTCTTGATAATCTCATCGGATTCCACCAAGGATATTTGGACAAGGTTTGCCCATCTTCTTTTACGCATTCACGGAATTGTTGAACCTTTAGCTGTACCAAGGCTCGAGTCTCGTTGGAAATTTCTGTAACATCTGAAATTCCTAATGGAAATTTTTTTCGTATAGCATCAAGTGCGTCAAGAGCCTTGCGACAATTGGAACGAAGACGTTTGTTGATCATTCTCATCCTCTTTTCGTAATGTTTTCAATTTCATCTATATTTGCAAAAATAAACGATACGATTCTCTGCATTTCATCATCAGGAATATCTTCTGTCGCATGCATTAAGCGATTTCCGATTTTTTCAAGTTGGTTTATTATTTGAGAGGGGGGAATTCCTTCTGCAATAGATTGGATCTTCATATGTAACCATGCCTTTTGTTCATCCGAAAGAGAATGAACATTAGGCTTGCCATCAGGAAACTTCTGACGTAGGTTTTCAATTTCTTTGCTAAGTAAAGTCATAGCTTATATTTATTCTTTTTTCCATTCGCGAATTACGCAAACAGAATATTCATGATCTTTGGTGGTATGGTCTATTCGACCATTTTCATCAAACATTTGATAAAATGCAGCGGAATTACTATTTGTACTTGAAGACCAATATTCTTCTTTGTCCAATATGCATGCAGACTCAAGCTGTTCCAAAGACTTGTTAATCGTTTCCCTATTTTGCCAAATCATATGTAGCAAATCTTTATTTGGGATTATCCAATTAGAAGAATATTCGCTTGGAAGATTATGTTCCTTTGCATAGTCTGATGCGATTTCTGAAATATTTTCCCAACTATCAATATATTGTTTAACTCCAATTGCGTATGTTTTTTCGCCTGTAATGCAAACAACAGCAATTGCAGAAGATTTTTCTTCGTCAGAGATTTTGCTCATTTCTTCAGAATGTATAATAAGCCCGTTGTTAAGAATTATATCACCTAATGAAAGATCTGCAACAAGACCTTTTTTGAAGTATCTATCATGTTCCTTGGTTAATGAAACTTTTGTGTCTTCGAGTAAATCAATCGCATTTTGAATTTTACTTGTAATACTTGAGTTGTATTCCTGATTAGCAAACAAATTTTCCTTAAAGGGAACGACATCATTTTCCCTCTTTTTTTTAAGCAACGTGATTTCAGTATTAATTGTGTTGACAATAGGTATGTAATACTCCTTGTCAAATTTCTTTTGTCGGGTTTCTTGAGTGATGTTAGAAAATTCTTTGGGCTTGAGATAGGTTTTGCCTGGAATCTTTTTTACAGTAAAATCTTGCCAACATGATATGGTGTCGCCATTTCTGGTGAGAGCATAATCAGATGAACGATGATTTTGATTTGAATCATAAACATCATGACGGTTGCTGTAATAAGCATGTTTTCCCTGTTTTGTACTTACATACCAGGTTTCGGAGGTGTTTATTCGAGTACATTCATAACACTCTTGGTTATCTACTATGACAATTTTGTCTTTGGGCAATTCTGTTTCTTTTTCAAACCAGCGATTATCAATAATTGATTTAAATCTATCAATCTGCTCTTTAATTTCACCAATCGTTGTATCACAATCCAAGCCGTTTTGCTGGATACATTTTTCTACAATTTCACGAGCGACCTGCTGCTGCTTTTCCGTACTCCAAATACAATACTCGATAAGTTGACAATCCATCAAGTCAACTTCAGTACGGTCGTTAAGAAAAGCCGACGTCTTCAAAATATGAACGATTTTCTTCCAGCGACGGTCACCAACTTCAAATAGTTCGCCATCCTGTTTGTCCTTTTCACTCATAGACTGATTGCGAATCACAAGTTCTTTACGAACCGCCGTAATAACAGACTTTGCCGCATCAGAAAGAGATATTTTATCAATTTCTTTTTTCCATTCCTCCAATTCTGCATTGGTAATTTGAAGATTCATTACTTCTTCAGGTAGTTCAAATTCAGAAGAGGAAGGGGCTTCCACCATGTCAAAAAATTTATTTTCATCTTTAATAAACGATATCATCAATCTAAGGACAAGACGATCGTATAAAGCTTCCAAGCCCTGGCCCTTGGCAGGAAGTTCATTAGAAGCCGTAAAGAGGGCTTTCAGCGGAACAGATTGGACTTCGTTTCCATTATGAAATTTGCGTTCATTCACAATTGTGAGCAGGGAATTCAAAATAGTTGAATTTGCCTTCCAAATTTCGTCCAAAAAGGCAATGTCTGCTTCTGGAAGCATGCCCTCAGTAAGACGACGATATACTTCTTTATCTTTGCAATCCGATAATTCGCCATTTAACCCCTTAAGAGACACATTCCCAAAGACTTCGTCCGGTGTCGTATACGCATTGAGAAGTGTTTCAAAGTATTTAACCTTGTCGTCACCATCGGCCTTGAACGCCTGTACGATTCGTCTAGCAATCATACTCTTTGCGCAGCCGGGATCACCAAGGAAAAAGATGCTTTCGCCGGCAATTGCAGTAAGCAAAGCCAGACGAACGGCTTCGTCCTTTTCATAAAGACCTTCAGAAAGAGCGTCTCGCAACGCCTTGATTCTGTCATGGAGTTTCACATTGTTATTTGTCGTGTTTTGGGGAGTAGTCATGGTTTTCTCCATAGGTTTAATATTTTTACGGTTCACAAGAACGCCTTCCTTCTTGTAATCCAATTTAAAGTTTCCGGAAGATTTAAGAATCTGCTCATATTTTGAGGCTTGTTTTTTGTCTAGTCCCGCTTTTTGAACAATCTCCGTAAGAGGCACAACGATGGCCTTTCGTTCTTGAGAAAGTGTGTTGAAAGATTGATCAAGTTTTTGCAAGATGTCGGTTTCGGTCATAGTAGATTCCTTTTTTCTTGGTTTTAAATATAGCCAAAAATTTTCACGAAGAAACCAACTATTTCTTTGAATCTACATTTTACGAACATATAGTTCGTACGAACAAGTAGTTCGTATATCAAGAGTATATTATAGGCATCACGTTTCATTCAGGAGACTGCATGCAACAATACATTTCCAGCGACAAGAACATCCGCGATTTCGTTCAGAACATTCTACGTTCTGGACAATGGGAAGTCGTCAGGCACGGAAAGCACGTCATCATTCGCCATGTAGCGAAAGGAGCAAACAAAACAATCGTGGTTCCAAGCACCCCAAGTGATCCTAGGACCTTTGATAATTTTCGGCGAGACTACTACCGCTATTTGCGTCAGTATCTGATTCAAGTTGGCTGGATTCGAAATTGTCTCACTGCACAAAAAATTTCACCCTTAGCAGCATAAAGGAGGTAATACAACATGTCGAAGCACAACGGACAGCCGCCAATCAATCCGAATGGCGCAGGATGGCCTTCCACTACAGAAGGTAAGTCTGGTAGTGGCCGTGGCGGTAACCCGCCTAAAGGCAAATAAAGGCAACAACCTCTCTCCGGCGCAAACGCTCGGGGAGTTTTAAAAAATTACCTAAAATAGGTAACCTATTTTAGGTAATTTTTCTTTTGAAGGTTTCAGCCTTTATACTTTATCACGAGCATGGTGAGGTCGTCGCTTTGCTCGGCGCCATTTACAAAAGCAGACACTTCATGAGACATCGTATCTAGCAACTGCTGCGGAGCCGTAAATTCGGCACCATTTTTGCGACTGTCGGCTTTCTCACTGCCTTCAGCGCTTTCAACACATCCCTCACAGATGGCTTTTTCAACGCGCTTTAGCCCGAACAGTTCCTCGCTCACGTTCATCGCTTCGGTAAGGCCGTCCGTATAGAGCAAAATCATGTCGCCAGGCGCGATTTCAGATTCCTGAGTTTTGTACTCCTTTTCATCCATAATCCCAATGGGGAGATTCGCGGTGACGTCGAGATAGCGCATTGTCCGGCCTGTAACGATGATGGGCTTTTCGTGCCCAGCATTGCTATAGAGCAAATGTCCTGTCGACAAATCGAGCACTCCCACGAACAGCGTCGCAAACATGCCCGTGGAATTTCCGCGGCAGGCCATCGTATTCATGCCCTTTATTATTTGGGACGGGTCATCAATTTTCGTAGCAATCGTGCGGAATACGGCCTGCGTCATGGACATGACGAGTGCTGCCGGGATTCCTTTGCCGCAGACATCGCCGATATTGAAGAAGAGTTTTCCATCCCGTACAAAATAGTCGTAAAAATCTCCACCGACCTGTTTTGCGGGGACCTGGCTACCGACAATATCCAAGTTTTCGCTGGCAGGCATCGGCGGCGGAAGCATGGCTGTCTGGATGGCGTTTGCGATGCCTAATTCCCTATTGATTATTTCTTTTTCGGCACCGACTTTGTCGAGTCGCCGGATACTATAGATGCTTCGGTACATGATAAAGCCAAGCACCAAGAGCCCTAGCAACTGTAAAACTATGACTTGCATCAGGGAGCGCTGCTGGTTGTCGTACAGTTGAACGGCCATCGCAGAGAGTTCTCGCATGGGGACATCGGCACCAATAACGGCTACAACTTGTCCACGACTATCATGGACCGGGCGCGAGAAGGTGGACATCAGCGCTTCATAATAGTGACTCATATAGGGTTCACTCCAGAACCCATTGCCATGAAGTCCTTCTTGGTACCAGGAACGTTCTGTATAGTCAAAATCTATAATGGTGTCTTTAATTTCATTTGTTCCGTCTTCCCTAAATGTAAAGTATCCGTTGTGGACACCGTCCTCCCCCACGCGGTATGCAAAATCAATTCCAACGATTTCAGGATGGATAACCACCAAGTGCTGTAATTTTTTATGCAAGGAATCACGTTGTTTCGCAGCGACAAGGCGCTCGACTTCTGGCAAGACGTCGGCAATGGCATTTTCTGCAATCTGTTTTACCTCAGCAGTATGGTTGGTCGAGCTCAAATCACGCTGCGCCATTTCCTTAATTTGCGCGGTAATGGCTCGCCGCGTCGATATGTACTGCACGGCGGTAGTCAGTTCCAACACCAAGGCTGCAACGACTAGGACCGCGATGCTCCGGATTTTTGTATGGCGGGAAGTATTCATAAGTCAAGCCCTTGCCTAATCTAGAAGTCCGTCATTTTTCTTTTGATAAATAAAATAATACAGCAAGCTCCAAGAACCCCACAAGACACATAGAGCCATCCCGATGTAGCCCACGGCATAAACGGTCGCAGCAATGGTGTCGTATTTTAAAAGAAGTCCAGTCTCGGACAAGATGAAATTCCAGTCGTGGAACCCGTACGGGGCTTCGGCCCCAGTGCCACCGCTGATAAGCGTAAGCTTCATGTGGAGAGCGTCATCGATGTAAGGCGCCACGTCTATCAAGTTTTCGAAGGCCCACCAAAGCGCAATGGACGCACCAAAGAGGTCCCGCGGTTTAATCCAAAGCGCAAAGCAAAACACGAGCGGCATAATCACTTGAAAGAGCGAGCCGCCAAGCGATGTAATCAACGGTTTCCCGAAAATTCCAAAAACGATGTGACCCGTTTCGTGTACGGGCAGGTTCAAGTTATGCAAGAACTGCGCAATCCACGACTGGTAACCGCTAAAAAACGCCTGTAACGAAAAGATGGCCATCGCAAAAAGCAGAACCACGCGCACATAAAAGAAATTTTCGCGGCCAAGAGGTCGCGGCAAAAGAAAGAACTGCACCCAGGCAGGCCATTCATCGGGTTCAACCAACCATTCCGAAAAACGAACGAGCATGGGCTTATTTTCATGCGGGGTCCACGTCATATTTGTAAAATAACATAAACTCTTATGAATTTGCAACAATTCTTTGCAAAACAAACTGCGGACGTGACGAAACTCAAGATAATTGCTGAAAAATACCGCTAAACTCTATTTGCCATAGATTTCTGGCGAGCGGCTGTAAAAACGGCGGTGCGTGAAACCGTACCACAGATTCGGATTTTCGGCGATGCGTTGTTCGAGCCACTTGTTGAATTGCGTATTGACGACGCTCACATGCGCCGAGGATGCAACCTCTATCGCATGAAGCTCGCGAACCCTATTTTTCTCTTCAATCCAACATATATATATTGGTGTCTGCGGACGATGTTCAAGTAAAAAGTCCGGCAGCGGATTCACGTTCGCAGTGCGGTCCAAGAACGTTCCGTCAATTGCGCTCGGGATGCGAGAGTCCTGATCGGAAAGCAGGCAAAAAAGTTTGCCGTCGTTCAGGATGCGTAAGAAATCGCGAGGCGTCCGGGCATCAACGGAATAACTTTTGCCATTGACTGCGCGGATTTTCCGTTCAAGAATGTTGTTGAGCCAATTCGGCTTCACGGGAATGTAGCTCGCCACAAGCGGGATTCCAAGGCGACAAAGCCAAGGCCCCATCGCTTCGTAATTTGCATAATGCGCCGTCAAGAAAATTCCGCCACTCCGCATTTTTTCGAGCACCGGGACGGCAGCCTCGTCAAGCGCAAAATCCCAGCCATCTACGCGGCACGGGTACGCGGAAAAATCATGCGGCAACTTCTTGAAAGTCCCGAAGCAGAACAAAAGTTCGCTTGCATGGCGAGTCAAGTTTTTAAGGAGTATATTATAGTCAGGCAAAATTTTAACGTACTTTGCATTGGCAAGAACCGTTTTCCGCTTCCAGCCCGCAAGTTTCAGCACCGTGTAAGCCACCTGCGCAAAAACAGCCGCAACGATTTTACCCTTAAAAAACATAACGGCTTAAAAATACGAAATTTCCTTATGACAGTCCTCCTAAATCTTTACTATCTTGAAATAAAAAATGGAGACATCTCGATTATGAGTGAAAATTGCCTTTTCTGCAAAATCATCAAGGGTGAAATCCCTTCCAAGAAAATCTACGAAGACGATGACGTTTTCGCATTCTACGATATCGCGCCGCAGGCACCTGTGCATTTTTTGGTCGTGCCGAAGCGCCACATCGCAACCATCATGGACATGAAGCCGGAAGATTGCGAACTTGTGGGCAAGATGCTCTACCGCGCACAAATCATCGCGAAGGAACTCGGTCTCGAAGAAGGCGGCGCCCGTTTCGTATTCAACTGCAAGGCTGATGCCGGCCAGACCGTTTTCCACATCCATCTGCACGTCGTCGGCGGACAAGCGATGGGATGGCCTCCGTTCCCGGCGAAGTAGGCTATAGGAGTTAGGTTATAGGTTGTAGGTTTATTAGGCGCCTTTGGCGCGATTATTAAAACCTAACCCCTAATACCTAAAACCTAATACCTCATTTCAAAAATGATCAAGACTCGTGCCATTGTCCTGCATCGTTTCCCCTACAGCGATTCTAGCTTTATCGTCAAGGCGCTTACGGAAGAATGCGGTATCGTCTCGTTTATCGTCAAGGGCGGAAAGAAAAAGGAATCTCCGTTCCGGGGAGCGCTTGACCCGCTCTCGTTAAGCGAAGTCGTTTTCCGCCAGAATCCGAACACTGAATTGCAGTTCATCAAGGAAGCAACGCTTTTGGACTGGCGCAAGAACTTGCGTAACGATTTGCTTTGTCTTTCGAAAGCGCAGGTCATGACTGAAATGATTCTGCGTTACGCACCGCAAGGCGTTCCGCTGCAAGAAGAATTCGCGCGCTTGGAACAGGCCATCAGCGAATTCGAGGAAACCTGCGGCAGTTCCACAAACGTGCCAACCCACAAATCAAATATTTTCGCACGCTGGCTTTTGGACACTTGCGACATGTGGGGGTACAATCTCGACCTCACGACATGCTGCCGCTGCGGGCACACATTCGATAAACCCGCCGCAGACTTTTTCCCCGAAACTGGCGGATTCGTTTGCCACGCTTGCCTCGGCGTCG
>JAEEGK010015539.1_pt1 | contig 16851 bp, 9 predicted proteins | sample 8958771 | NCBI WGS metagenome assembly JAEEGK01 (sample SAMN16246547, study PRJNA631951) | gut metagenome | biome: gut microbiome; feature: rumen; material: SC-attached | host: Bos | place: Iran: Karaj | collected 2018-10 | reverse complement strand
GAATGCGGTTGTGTAAAACAGTATGTATGTCGTTTCGACGTACATTCGACCGATATCGTTGTGGTCTTTCGGGAGGTAAAGCGTGAGTGCTGCCGAAATGACGAGCCAAATGCCCCCTGCGACAATCTGTGGGATTTTGCTGATGTTTTTCCGCGATTCTTGAACGAGCGAAACCGCGAGCGCAATCATCATGGCTGCGATGGGGTAATGGAATAACCAATGAAGATGTTTGCTATCCGTTGGTAGGCGGTTGCTTTCGAAAATGTAAATGAATGCGATGGTTGTTAAAACGGCAAACGCCACTGCGAGCGGAAACCGCTTGAACGCCGTCGAGATTTGACTTGGGTATTTCTTGATTGCTGTTAAGTCCATAAGCTATAATATAGCATGAATAAGATTAAAAAGAAAAATGCCCGACCAGCGTCGGGCATAACATGATGGAGTTTCTTCGCTTGAATTATTTCTTCTTTGCGGTGCTCTTTTTCGGGGCGGTGAAGTAGTTCTTCATGAACACGTCGAATTCTTCGTCCTCGATTTTGTGCATCACAGAGAGTTTGTCGAAAATCCAGCAGAGCTGTTCGTCGGTCTGGATGGCGATGTAGCCGTCCTTGCGGAACACCTTGAGCTTCAGGAGGCCGCTGTCCCAACGGTTCGAGAGCTTGAAGTCTTCGAGCAGGCGCGAATGTTCCTTGCAGATGGCGAGTTTGTCCGCAAAGGAATAAATGGGCGGGTAGATGTTCGGGTTGCAGAGGTGCAAGAGCCCATTGCGTGCATTGGCAGGATTTTTCGCAAACTTCTTGGAGGCGAAGTCTTCGAGCTGTTCCTTGATTTCGGAGATGGTCTTGCCGCGGGTTGCAGCCGGGAGCGTGGAGAACTGGTTCAAGATGCCTTGCAAAAAGCTGAGGTCCCAATTCTTGGATGAGGTTCCTGTGCCAGCTTTCCAGAGGCCTGCGTTGCCTTTGGAGGTGTTGGCAAGATCGTAGAGTGCTACCGCTTGCGGTGCGAATTCGGTACCGCTGGTCGGAGCGGCTGGGATGGCTTCGACGGTTTCGCCGAGGAAATTCTCTGCGAGGAACTGGTCGAATGCATCGTAGATTGCTTCTTTGCCCGGAACTTTAAAACGGGGGGTGTTGCTAGCCTTGAGTTCTTTGATTGTTGCCATTCGTTTTCCTTTTTACTTTTTTCTTATTTAAATATACACAGAAAAATGGTTGCATGAACGTTGAAATCGCTTTTTTTTGTGACGTTTATCGCATGTTTTGGGGTGTGAATGTTGCATTTTTGCGTTTTTTCATATATTTGAATAGGACGGGGCAAGAATGATAAGTAAAAAAGCGAACCAACAATCTTGGATAGAAAAGAGCAATGCAATTATCGAATCCATCGCTGATGAATTTGACTGTGTTTGCTATGTCGATTTGAACAAAAATCCGCAAGAAGATAATGTTGAAATTTTTCACACATGCCAATTTTTGGTAACGTGTGTACCGGCACTTCGCGGGGAACTCAACCTCGAAAAGCGTTTAAATCTTATCTGCAATAATTTTGTCTGTCCCGATGATCGCGATACATTTTATAAGAGTACACGTCTTGAATTCATTTGTCAAAATCTCGAAAAGAATTCGCAATACATGGTTCCATTCAGGTGCCAAGTCAATGCGACGGAATACTACTACCAAATGAGTTTTTTTGCCAATCGTGATGAATCCGGGGTAATTAAGGGATTTGTCTTGCGATTGCGCAACATCGACCGTGACATCCGCTTGAAACAACGTTATGAACTCGACCGCCACTTGAATGAAAGCATCGTTATGAAGTTCGGTGAACAGGTGGAATCGGTGTTTGTCTTCAATCCGACGAAGAATACGTTTAGGACGCTTTACTGCAAGGAAGAACTTAAGGGGATTTTCCCTGCGGGTGGGCCTCTTGAACGTTCAGGGAACTTTATTGCAAAAGAGTTTATCCACCCTGCGGATCGTGAGAAAATGTTGCATGGACTTTGTTTGGACAATGTTGTTGAACGCCTTAATCGCGAAAATAGTTTCCGCATTTTATTCCGTGATATTGCTCTAGGGTATGCACGCTGGTTCGAAGTCCGTGTGATGCGATTCGACATCGGTGATGAAAATGAATTTTTGGTCGGATTTATCAACAAGAACGAAGAAGTCATCAATAAAAAAATTAATGAAAATATTCGTGACGAATTTGTAAGTATTTATCTCATCAATCTGGAAGAAAAAATAATTCAGGTCATTCGCCGTTCTCCGTTTTACACAGAAGACAAGAAAGATGTTTTCGTATTCGAAGAAGGTCTTGAAAAAGCGATAGCTTATGTTCATCCAGATTATAGAAATCAATGGGAAAAATTTCGCGATATTGAATATTTAAAGAAATTCTTTGCAAAACAAGATCGCCAAGAATTTATTTGCAAAAATATAGGCCCTGATAATTCATGTTTTTGGTGTCGTAATGTTTTTCGTGTTTTAGATAGAGTCGATGGTGAGCCTGCAACGCTTGTGTTGACGTGTTCTCTCGTGGATAGGGACCAGTCCGAAAGACTGAGCATGAGCGAAAAACTTGCCATTCAGAAAAAGGAGCTGGAACGCAATCTTTCGATTATTGATGTGCTCGCGTCCGAATATTCGTCGGTCATGTACGTTAATCTTTTGACTTTGGATGCAATTCCTTATACCATGAATCCGCAAGTCCGGCATTATTACGATGCAATGGTAAGGGAGAAAACTTCGTATTGGGAAGCGTATCTCAGGTTTGTCAATGACATGGTCTATGATGCGGACAAGCCTAAAATGCTTAAAGCGGGCAGTCCTGAGAATATCAAGACTGTGCTTAGGAACAACAAAACGTATGTGACGCTTTTCCGTTCGAAAGTGACGGGCAAGTTGTGTTACAGCGAAATGAAGTATGTGAAGGTTGACGACGAAAACGAAGAGCCGACTGCAATCGTTGTCGCTTTTGCAAACCGCGATGAAGAAGTGGGGACGCGTTTCGTACATGAAAAAATCATGGCGGAATATGACTCTGTTTTGCTTTGCGATTTGTCGAACGATTCCGTCCGAGAAATTGTGCCTTCACAAACGGTAAGCTTCAATAGCGACATAGAGCGTTACAGCTGTTCGTACCGCGCTCTCAAAATGGCAACGCTTGTCGATTCCGAATACAAGGATGAATGGATCCGCCTTTCGAACCCGGAGTACATACAAAAGCTGCTGTCTAACGAAGACCGTAGGGAATTTGTATTTAAAGTTTCTTCGCTCAAAACGCCATGGCTTAGCTTTATGATGCAGGTTGCGGAGCGGCGAGATGGTGTTGCGACTCTTGTCATCATGACTGTTGTTGCTGTTGACAAGGCCCGTTCCGAGCGAATGCAGCTGAACCAAAAGATTGCTGAACAGAAGCAAGAACTGGAACGCAATCTTTCGATTATTGAAGCTCTTTCTGCAGAATACACGTCGGTGTATTACATCAACCTCGATACCGAAGAGATTACGTCTTATTCCATGAATAGGACGACGGCGAATTCATTTGGCGAAACGTTCAAACGCAATGTCAAGTATTCGGCGGCGTATTCGGTGTATGTCGATAAGTTTGTCAGTGGCATTTACAAAAATCGCATGCTCAAGGCGGGTTCTATCAAGAATATTCGCGAGCAACTGGCGAATCGCAAGAGCTTCAATACCATGTATGTGAACTTCCTCAACCGCTATTGCGAAATGAAGTTCGTGAAGGTGGGCGATTCCGACAAGCCTAAATTTGTCGCTTTGGGTTTTGCCGATAAGAATGGCGTGCTCCGCAAGGAATTGCAGCAACAGGCTGTGATTCAGGGCCTTGCCGAAGACTTTGACTTGGTCTGCTATATCGATGTCGTTTCGATGCGTGAAAACGTTTACCGTTGTACGGATTTGTTCATGCGTTTGTTCCCGAATTGGTCGCAGATTCACGGATTTACGGAACGTTTGGATGTAATTATGAACAAGTTTGTCTATGAAGAAGACCGTGAAAGTTTCTTCAAGCGGACTCGTACAGACGTTATTCATGAAAATCTGAGAATTAAAAATGCGTATTACGTGAACTTTAGGGCGGATGTTTTTGGACATATAGAGTACTGGCAAATTAAGTTTATCTTGACTGCAACGGATCCAGTGCAAATTGTGGCCGGGTTCCATAGCGTTGACGAAGAAACGCGCAAGCAGAAGAAGGACAAGGAATCTCTGGAAAAAGCGCTCCAGATGGCAAATTCGGCAAGCCGTGCCAAGACGACGTTCCTCAACAACATGAGCCACGATATCCGTACCCCGATGAACGCCATTATCGGTTTTACGGACCTTGCGGCAAGTCACATCAACAACAGGGAACAAGTTACCGATTACTTGTCGAAAATCAAGCGGTCGTCAGAACATTTGCTTTCGCTCATCAATGACGTTCTCGACATGAGCCGCATTGAATCGGGCAAGATGAATATTACGAACCGCCCGGAACGTCTTTCGGATATCATCCATACGTTAAGAGGGCTTGTCCTTGCGGATGCACGTTGTCGCGAACAAAGTTTCTTGATTGAACTGAACGATGTTCATGACGAAATGATCATGTGCGACAAGTTGCGCTTGAATCAGGTCCTGCTCAACATTGTTTCTAATTCCATTAAGTATACGCCGCACAAGGGTTCCATCTTGATGAGCGTCAAGGAAAAGCCGGCGGAACCGGGATATGGAATTTATGAGTTCTTGGTAAAAGATGATGGCATCGGCATGAGCGAAGAGTTCCTGAGCCAAATTTTTGAGCCGTTTACTCGCGTGAATTCTTCGACGGTGAGCGGAATTCAGGGAACTGGCCTTGGCATGTCCATCACGAAAAATATTGTCGATATGATGGGCGGGACCATCAAGATTACGAGCCGTGAAAATATGGGGACGACGGTCCTCATTCAGTTCAAGTTTGAAATTTTGTCGAACGCAAAGGTTTTGGCAGAAGTGAAGAACGCCAATAGTTTGCGTGTTCTCGTCGTTGATGACAGCCCTGATGTGTGCAAGACTGTGGTGAATTTGCTTGAAAAAGAAGGCTTGCGTGCAGACTGGTGCTTGTCGGGAGCCGAGGCGTTTCCTTATATAGCGGATGCAATCGCGAAACACGATGAATATAGTTTGTTCATCTTTGACTGGAACATGCCTGAAATGAACGGCATACAGCTTTCGCGTGAAGTTCGTAGAATAGTTGGGCCAAATGTGCCGATTGCCATTTTGACTTCTTACGATTGGATTGAGATAGAGAAGGAAGCGCTTGAAGCGGGCGTGACTTCGTTCTTTGCGAAGCCTTTGTTCCCCTCGGATTTGCATCATATTCTACTCAAGTTCTTCGGGAGTTCGACCGAAGATGTTTCGGAATTGGGCTTGGAATCGAATCCGCAACAATCGTATGACTTTACGGGCCGCAGGGTGATGCTTATCGAAGATAACGAGCTGAACCGCGAAATTTCTACGGAGATTCTGGAAGACCGCGGCATCGAAGTGGTGGCGATGGAGTCTGGAACGCTTGCTGTGGAAAAGCTCCAGTATTCATCTGCAAAATTCGACTTGATTTTGATGGATATCCAGATGCCGGGCATTGACGGTTACGAGGCGACTCGCCGGATTCGTGCGATGAAGGACAAGGAAATTGCGAATGTCCCGATTATCGCGATGACTGCGAACGCGTTCGAAGAAGACAAGCATGCGGCAATGGAAGCGGGCATGAACGGGCATGTGGCAAAGCCTGTGGATGTCAACGTTCTTTGTGCGACGCTGGCGAAGTATTTCCGTTAGCGTTTTTGAACGCCGTTTTCAAATTCGACGTTAAACCATTTTTCTTCGATGACTTCGTAGTCGGAGCCGCCGTTAAAGACGTTGGCGTTGCCATAGACTTCGTAGCCTTTGCGCATGGATACGGTGCAGGCGAATTTTTCGGAAAGGAGTTTGCAGACGGCGGTGACATCTGCTTCGGGGATGTTTTTGCTCACGCTAGTGTCTGCTGAACAGTCGCGGAGGCGGACGCTTACGCTGTTTCCGATTTTGCGGATTTCAAAGACGTAATTGTTGTAAGTGAATTCGGAGTCAAATGCGGACGCTGGTTCCGTGTTGCAAGAAATTGACCCAATGACGCTGTATTCGTAATCCATCGATGGAAATATAGATATTAGTAGGAAGTGGGCGGTAGGAAGTAGGCAGTGGTTGGTGGTTGGGGCTTAGCACAATCGATTGCTTTAAGATTCCCGATCAGGTCGGGAATGACACGCTTTGTTCCTCACAGCTCAAAGCAGCTTCGCTCGCCTTACGCATCTCTCGTCTTTCGTCTAATCACACCTGTCATAATTCGTCATTTACTGTTTTTATATTTAAAATGAAAAAAAATTGAATTTTTTTTCCATTTGCGTTTACATTTGTCTTTCTCGAAACGATAAATTGAGTGAGACGTCGGAAAAAAGGTATTTTTATCGCAAAAAAAAAGAGGTTGTAATGAAATTTATTCACACTGCAGACTGGCATTTGGGCAATACGATGCACGATATTGACCGCACTCGCGAAACGGAAGCCTTCTTGGAATGGCTGAAAACGGAAATCGCATCTCTCGGTGCCGAAGTGCTTGTGATTGCAGGCGATATTTTTGATGTGGTGAATCCGTCAAATGCGGCGAAAAAGCAGTATTACAAGTTCTTGGCATCGCTTCTTGCGACAAAGTGCAGCAACGTGGTGATTGTCGGGGGGAACCATGATTCGGGGGCTTTGCTTGACGCGCCTGCCGAGATTTTTGAAGCGTTGAACATCAAGGTGGTCGGCTCCATTAATAACCGCAATGTCGATGATTTGGTTGTGGAGTTGAAGGATGCTCAAGGGAATGCGATAGGCATTTGCTGTGCTGTGCCGTTTATGCGGAATTTGGAACTGGAGCAGTTCTACAAAGCGGACAATACTGAACGTGCTGCGAACGACGATTCCGATTCGGACGAGGATTTGCTGAAACGCCTTTATGCCGACGTTTATCGCCGCGCCGTCGAATTGCGTGGTGACCGCGAAATTCCAATTATTGCGACGGGGCACTTGTATGCATCGAACCTTTCGGGCCGCGGTAGCGAAGACGGTGAAAATGTTGCCGCAGCTTCTAAAAGCGAAAATGCAACTGTTCCCGAAACTTCTATAGACGATGGCGTTCGTGAAGTCATCGGGACGCTTGGCAACGTCGATGTCGAAGTGTTCCCGCAAGAGCTGGATTATGTTGCTTTGGGCCATATCCATTACACGTCGATGGTTGCCAAAAATCCCAAAGTGCGTTATTCCGGTTCGCCATTCGTGATGGGTTTTGACGAAGCGAATTGCAAACGCTACGTGCTTTGCGTCGATGTTGCGTCGAACGGAAATCCCTCTGTCGAAAAAATTGAAGTACCGAAAACGGTGCGTTTTGAACAGTTCAAAGGTGATGTCGAATCGCTCAAGCGAGCCTTACGCAATCTCGAAAAAGAACTGCTTGCAAACCCGATGGAAACGTATGTGGATTTGCTTTTGACATCGGGCGAATTCGTGAGCTTGAACGAAGCCCTTGAAGTCGAAGAAACTGGCAAGCATTTTGTAGTCAAACGCCATCGCATTTCCCGCGACGTATTGCGTAAAGGTGTTTCGGGTTTTGGCGATTGCGTTGAATCGACGAAGCAGTATACAAAAGAAGATTATTTTAAAATGCTTATTGCATCGAACCTCAACGAAAACGAAAATTCTGAACAAGTGAAAACTCAATACGACAAGTTTATCAGTCTGTTTAACGAAGCCGTCAACAAGGCTCACGAAACCGTGTAAGGGGAAACAAAAATGAAAATCAAAAAAATTGAATTCTGCAACATCAATTCCCTTGCTGGCGAGTGGATCATTGATTTTGAAAGTCCTGACTTTGCAAAGAGCGGCATGTTTTGCATTTCGGGCCCGACGGGGTCCGGCAAGACTTCTATTTTAGATGCAATTTGTATTGGACTTTATGGCAAGACGCCGCGCTTGAAGGCTATCGTCGGGGAATCCAATGAAGCGATGACGTATGGCACCAAGAGGTGCTATGCCAAGATTTCTTTTGAATGCAACGGAACGGTGTATTCCGCTCGTTGGGAACAGCATCGTGCTGCAAGAACAAACAAACTTCAAAAGTATTCTTGGGTTTTGATCAATGAAACTGCGGGTTCAACAGAAGCATCGTTCTCGAACCAGACGGAAATCGAAAAGACCATGACGCGTGTCATTGGCCTTGACTTTGATCAGTTTACCAAGTCAATGATGCTTGCACAGGGCGAATTCAACAAGTTCTTGAAATGTTCCGAAAATGAACGCGCCGCGATTCTTGAAAAATTGACCGGGGATGTCATCTACAGAAAAATTGCCATTGCCGTTCATGATTTGTATTTGAACGCTAAAAGAGCCGCCGAAGATGTTGAAAATAAAATGAAAGGGATTACTTTGCTGAGTCTAGAAGAACTTGCAAAGTTGAACGAGAATATTGACGAAGCGACATCGCAAAAAGAAAAATTGAACGAGGACGTTGAGCGGTTCCTTTATATTTGCACGTGGTTTGAAAATTTGCATGGCCTGGAATCTCATTTGCAAACGGCTAAGGTCAAGTTGGATGATGCCCAGCGTGAAAAAGACAAATTCGAACCGAACCGTGAAAAGTTGGAACGTGCGTTGCGGGCGCAAGAAGTGGAAACTTCTTTTACCGAATTCGATTCCGTTCGCGGTAACTTGGATCGCATGAGGTCGCAACTTGATGATTGCAAGTCGAAACTCCCTGAAACAGAATCGAATCTTGAAAAATCGTCGAAGGATAACGCCGAAAAGCAGGCTTCGCTTGAAAAAATCAAGGCGGATTATTCTGCAAACGAAACGTTGTGGGAAGAAGTTTCGTCTTTAGATGTCAATATTAAGAACGCCCAGACGCAGTTGAAAAATACGGAGCTGGAAGTTTCGAAAATTGTAACGGAAATTGGTTCAACGCAGAAGAAAATTGATGATGCGGACAAATGTATTTCTGATAACGAACAAGCTCTTCAAAAAGTTGAAACGTATATTGCTGAAAATCAGAAAGACGAAACTATTGACGGCCTGATTTCGCTTTTGAAATCGCAAGTGGCGGAATGGAAAACCGAAAACGGGAATGTCTTGGCGGGTTCAGAAAAACTCGAAAAGTTGAAATCTTCGCTGCAAAAATTTGACGATGCATGCGAACGCCAAAAACAGGAATTGCAGGTGTTGCAAGAGTATCTCGAATCGCATAAAGCTGATGCGGAACTCGTCAACATTTTGCCGGAAGTAAACGGCTTTGCATCTGATGCAGAACGCCACCATAAAGAAGTTTTGCGTTTGCAAGGCGAAATAGATGCGAAAAAAACGCAGATGGGTAAAGTGGATTCGGATGCCGAAAAAGCGAATTCGCAACTCGCGTCGTTGCAAAGCGAAAAAGAAACGATTATTCAAGAAGATATTCCTGTCGTTGTGGCTGAATTACGCCATCACTTGAAGCCCGGCGAACCGTGCCCAGTTTGCGGCTCGAAGGAGCATCTCTCTTGCGAGCAGGCTGAAGCTGTTGAAAGCGGCGCGGAACGCCTCAATGATTTTGCGGATAAATTGCGTAAAATCAATGGCGAAATGGAAAACGCTCAACGCAGTTTGGATAGCTTGACCGCACAACGCCAAAACATCGAAAGTGTCCTTGGCGAATACGTTCAAAAGCAAAATGATGAATCGGCTGCGGAAAAAACTGCACTGGAAAATTTGAATGCGAAACTCGCACCGTGGGAATCTTCTGTAACGCTTGATTCCGCCCGAGCTGTTCTGCAAAAATTGCAGAAGCTGAAAACAACGTATTTGCAGAAAAAAGACAATGCAGATGCGTTGCAGAACGAAGTCCGTAATGCGGCCGTAAATCGTGCGAACCTTGCCGGTGACGTGAATGTCGCAGAAGAAACGCTCAAGAAGTCGCAAACAGATGCTCAAGCGCTTTCGCAGAAAATTGAAGAGGCTTTTGCTACGTGGTTCTCGAATGTCCGCATGGATGATGCGGATGCGTTGCTTGTGGAACTGGAAAAGAAAAATTCCTGGTGGAAAAAGTCTCAAGAGAAAAAGCTTGAAGTCGAGAAAAAGCTGGATACGGAGCGTTTGGCGAAAGAGCAATTTAAGGAAAGCTTGGTACAAACTCAGTCCAGACTTGACGAATCGAAACGCAAGTGCGATGAAATGCGGGAAGGGCTTTCGAGTCTTGAATCAAAGCGTAAGGACATGTTTGGCGAAAAGTCTGTCGAAGGAGAACGCAAGCAAGCTCGCTTGAAGCGTGATTCTGCGGAACGCATGGCGGATGATGCCCGCCGCAAGGAACAGCAAATGCGTGAAGCAAAAGTGGCACTTGACAATTCCATTGCGGATTTGAATGGTCGTATTGCCGAAGCGGAACCGAAATTTGCGCAATCGCAGTCGCTGTTCTTCGAAAATCTGGCAGCGAAGAATTTCGCGGACGAGCAGGAATTTAAGGCAGCAAAACTCCCTGAAGCAGAGCGCAAATCGCTCCAGCAATTGCAAAAAAGCGTCGATGATGCTTTGACTTCTGCACAGGCGGCAATCAAGAGTTGCAGCGAGCAGTTGGCAGACCATCAGAAAAAGCGAAACTTCGAAGAGTCCGAAGAATCTGCAAAGCAAAATCGCGACTCGTCAAAAGCGAAACTCAATGAATGCACCGTGCATCTTGCGACATGGATAGAACAGAGAAGTTCCGATGAAAAGTTCCGCAAGCAACACAACGACATGCAGGCCGAACTCGCGGTGCTCACGGAAAAACGCACCTGCTGGGAGCAGATGCAGCATTGGTTCAACGGCAGCAGGCTTGAAACGGGCAACGGCGATACGTTTGTCAAGTTCATCCAGACGATTACGTTACGCAATTTGTTGAAAATCGCGAACGGCTATTTGCACGATATGTTCCCGCGTTATGAAATGGTGGCTAAAGAGGGTACGCTGGATATTCACTTGGTTGACCATGACAACAGCGATGCGGTTCGTCCGATCGACAACATTTCTGGTGGCGAAGGGTTCCTCGTGAGTCTCTCGCTGGCTCTTGGCATCTCGACGCTGGCGAGCCGCAACGTAAGCATTGATTCCATGTTCCTCGACGAAGGCTTTGGAACGCTCGATTCCAAGATGCTCCAGGAAACGGTTATCGTGCTTCAGAAAATGCAGCAGGAAAAGGGCAAACTTCTCGGCGTGATTACGCATGTGGATTTGGTGAAAAGCGAACTCCCCACGCATATCGATGTCACGCCTCGCGGTGGCCGCAGCGTCCTCAGCGGTGCCGGCGTACAGAACGGAATCTCGCCGTTTTAGTTAACTAAAAATGTCGTGCTGAACTGTCATTCCCGCGAAGGCGGGAATCTCGCCGTTCTAGTTAACAAAAAATGCTGTGCTGAACTGTCATTCCCGCGAATGCGGGAATCTCCCTTGTTTTGTGTACTTTTAAAAAAGCTATAATATTGCTGTAATTACTTGGAGCGTTTCATGAATTTTAAGGGTATCATAAAGGGAGCCTGGTCAAATGGGCTTGCGAAAAAAATCCTGATTTTGCTCGGGATTTCTCTCGTCATTTTTGTGTTGGGTGTAATGCTTGGTTCGTGGGTGCTTGGCGAAAAGACGCTAGGCTGGAAGGGGTTCCTTTCGGGCTATGTGGTGTTCGCGATTTTGTTCGTCAGTGCAATGATTAACGTTTTCAAGAGCACGTCGGAATCTATGCGTGAAGGGAAAAAGCATGTCGATGTGCGTGGCCATGTGCTTGTGCTTGGTGCGGGGCATCAACTCAAGAGTATTTTGCGGGCGCTCAAGGGCGATGGGCGACCGATTGTCGTGATGAGCCGTCGCGATATTGATGGGCGTTTCATTCATTATAAGAAGGATTACGAAAACGAAGAGGATTTGCTTTTTGCAGGGGCGCTTTTGGCAAGCCAGATTCTCGTGATTGGCGAAGACGGCCCGGAACGCGATTCACGCAATTTGCATTGCATCGAAGTGCTGCGTGGAATTTGCGAAAAATCTCCTCGCGACATTCATTGTCATTTGCTGTTGAGCGAACCTTCGACGTCCGAGGTGCTGTGGTACTTGAAAGCACCGGAGCAGAAAAACGATCATTTGTTGGTAGATGTCTTTAACGAGTACGAGTTCATGTCAGAACAGTTGCTCGTGGGCACGGACTTTTTGCCGACAATCCGTGAAGCGGAAAATGAGCGTTTGCATGTGGTGCTGATTGGCACGGGGCCGATTGCGCAGGCTGTCGCATTTGCTGTGGCGAATGTGTGCCATTACCCGAACTACAAACGGACGAATTTAAAGACTTGCATTACGTTTGTCGATGAAGATTGCGAAAAGTGGGTGGACCGTCTGGTGGTCTCCCGCATGGGACTTTTTAGGTTGTCTAAATACACGTATGTCGATGCGAACGGGAACAAAGTTGTTCATGAACCAGAAACCGTGCGTGGCGACTATCTCGATGTGGAATGGAATTTTGTGGATTCTTATTGCGAAGCGGATTTGGCTCGAAACTTTATCGCCGCCGTGGCTTCGAATCCCAAAGAACGCCTTGTCGTGTGCATTTGTAAGGAAGATGCGTCCAAGGCGATTTCGACGCTTGTGCATTTGCCACGTGCTGTTTATGACAAAGCGGATATCGCCGTTTATTGGCGCGAAGCGAACGACGAAATTATCAAGCATATCAACGAAAGCGGAATGTACGGCTACGTTCGAATCATGGGCGATATTGACGAAATGAAGGAGTTTGTACATGCGAAACGCGTGGAACGTGGGCAGCGTGCGAATTACGTCCGTGAACGCAACCGGAATCCTGCGACTCGCGAGACCGAAGAAAAAATGTGGTACCGCTTGAGCGAAGCGGACAAGACTTCAGCGATTTACTGCGCGAACGCATTGCCGCTCCGCAAACGTTGTTTTGAAATTACGGACGACGACTACCTCTTGCGTGAAGCGGAACATCGCCGCTGGATGATGTCGATGCTGTTGATGGGCTATCGCTCCGGCCCGACGGACGATAAGACGTTCACGCATCAAGATATTGTCCCGTTTGACCGCCTGCCCGAAGAATTGAAAGACAAAGATTTGTACGTTCTCGAAAAAGCAGAATATATAATGAACGGGTAAATTAAATTTTCTTGTAAAAATGCCGAAATCGCAAAAATGCCAAAATTTACGTGACAAAGGCACCAAAAAACAATTTACTCACGTAAAATATTTATGTTGTACGTTGCAAAATTGACGTTTCACGCGTTTTCCAAGTTCATTTTTACCAAAAGCTGCCGTTTTAGCCTCTTTTGAATGCCAAAAAAAGGCCTAAAACATCCTTATCTCTACATTTTTGCTTAAATTCGTTTAATTTGTACAAAAATTTACGTGACAGAATGCTTATTTTTCATTTTAGTCACGTAAAAAACGACCAAAACACGAAATCTTTCGAAAATAGACGGTTATGATATAAATTAAAATGCCCCGGCGCATTGGCCGAGGCGATAAGCTTTTTGCGTGCTATCTTATTCTTTACTGAATTCTGACGTTCACGCGGCGGTATTCGTCCTTAGTGTCGAACTTGAACTTCTTGAACATGCGCTTGCCGTACCACTTGGCGGTAATCTTGGAAGCCGGGATGTACTTCGCGATTTCAGCCTTGACGGTTTCAGCACGGCGCTGGGAGAGTTCGTCGTTGTACGGCACGGAACCGAGGTCGCAAGTATAGCCTTCGACGAGGATGGTTGCTTCCTGGTTGGTCTGTGCGTACTTGGGAGCGAGTTCAGCGATGATGGCGCGGCCTTCGCTGCTGAGTTCTGCGCTAGCAAGTTCAAAGAGTGCGCTCACGTTCGGGAATTCGATGGAGGTTGCCTTGCCCTGTTCGACCTTGTCGAAAGCATTCTTGAGGAATGCGGCAACTTCGCCACGGGTGGTCAAATATACCGGGGAATTGCTCTTGATGGCTGCGAATTTGGAGAAGTCGAACGGAGCTGGTTGTTCTGGTTCCGGTGTAGGAGCCGGGGTTTCGACCTTGGCCGGTTCTGGCTGCTTGACAGGAACTGGTTTTTCTTCTTTTTTGTCGCCGCAAGCGACGAGGACTGCAAGACTAAGGGCTACCGGAAGGAATCGGCCAATTGTTTTTACCAAACTCATTATATAACCTCCGAATGGAAAATTTTGGTAACATGCGTTAAACGCAAATTTTTGAAATTGCATTTTTAATATAAGTAAAAAAAACAAATAGGGATGAAAATTTTTGTTTTGAACAAAAAAAATTCGGTTTTTAATGCAATTTAGGACAATAATAGGCTTTTAAGGGCTTATTTTACCTTCCATTCGAGCGTTTGCCCTGCGGCAAGCGGCACGACACCGTTCACAATTGTGGGCACGGTCCATTTTTCACGGACGATTTCGATTTGCTTTGTGGTACGTGGTAGGTGGTAGAAATCGGCGCCGAAACCTGCGATAAAGTTCGGGAGTTTGTCGAGGGCGCCTGCGTTGTCGAATTCTTGCACCAGAAGCGGGATGGCGACAGGGGCGCTATAGACTCCGGCGGCTCCGCAGGGACATTCCTTTTTGCCTTGTTGGTGCGGAGCGGAATCCGTGCCGAGGAAAAACTTGGGGTTTCCGCTGAAGGCGGCTTCGCGGATGGCCTTGCGGTCTTCAGGGCGCTTGGGGAGCGGCTTGCAGAAATGGTGCGGACGGAGAGCATCGCCGACGATATCGTCCAAAGTCATCATCAGGTGGTGTACCGTGAATGTGGCGGCGACGTTTGCAGGGAGGCGCTTGACTGCTTCGACGGACTTGGCGCTGCTCAAATGCTCAAAGACGATGCGGAGCTTCGGGAATTTTTCGGCGAGCGTCTCGACGCGCTTGATGAATGCGGGTTCGCGGTCGAGGCAGAATTCTCCCGGTTCTTCGCCGTGGACGCAAAGCACAAGTCCGAGTTTTTCCATCATGGCGACAACGGGGAATACGGCTTCAAAGTCGCTGATGCCGTCTGCGCTGTTCGTCGTGACTCCGGCAGGGTAGTACTTTCCGGCGACGACTCCTACGGCCATCATGTCCTTCAAGTCTTGTTCCGTGTAGTTCGGGTTCAGCTTGAACGTCATGAGCGGTTCAAAGTCCGGGCGTACGGGGGCTGCGGCTTCGAGAATCTGCTTCTTGTATTCTGCAATCGCTTTCGCGCTCGTCATGGCGGGAACGGTGTTCGGCATAATGATGGCGCGGCCAAATTGGCTTACTAAATCGCGGACATAGCCGTTCATGAGTTCGCCCTGACGCAAATGGGCATGAAAATCGTCTGGTAACGGAAGAAACATTTGTACGAACTTGGGTTAGAAAATGTGTGAAGTGTTTTGGAGGTCGCGGAACTGTTCCTTTGAAATTTCGTTGTCCGAATGGAGCCAGTAATCAAAGGAATGCGGTTCGGATAGCTTTTTGCTTTCGAGGAATACGAGGTTGCAATCCAGTTCTTTGGCAATCAGGAGGTCGTGCGTGACGATGATGATAGACGTTTTGAACATGGTTCGCATGTTGTCGATCAGCGGCAGCAAGTTACGTCGGTTGTAGTTGTCGAGCCCTGCGGTCGGTTCATCCATAAGCAAAAGTTTCGGGTCCATCGCCCAGGAACGCGCAATGGCGACGCGTTTTTGCATGCCCACGCTCAACTGGTGCGGAAACATCGTTTCGTAATTGCGGACACGCATCAAGTCCATGGCCATGCGGACTTTTTTCTGGATTTCTGCCTCGGTTCCGATTCTGTGGTAGCGGAGCGGGAGCGCGATGTTGTCTATAACCCTTAAATTCGAAATGAGTGCTGCGTTCTGGAGAACGTACCCGACTTGGCGTTTGGCGACTTCGAGGGCGGTGAGACGTTCTGCCGGGATGTATTCGCCAAAGTAATAGATATGCCCTCTATGCGGGCGCGCAAGCCCTGCAATCATGCGGAGAATGGCACTTTTTCCTTTGCCGGAGGGCCCGCCGATGCAAATCGTTTCGCCTAATTTCAACGTGAGGTTTGCCCCTGCGATAAGCGCCTTGTTGTTGTTGTTGATATTCGCCTTTATATTTTCAAAATAACTTACAGATCTCGGGATCGAAAAAGGCGTTCCCGAAAGTTCGTTTGTCGATAGATAAATGTCTTCAAGTCTCAATGCTTCGTCTAACATGGCGCTACCTTATATCATGGTTGAGAGGTTTTGCATGTAACCGATAAAGTAGAATGCCGAGAGCGCGACATCGGCCAAAACAACGTAGAGGAACGACGTGATGACGGAACGCGATGTCGCCTTGGGCACCTGGCGGATATCTCTCTGGATGTTCAGCGCTTGGTAGCAGGCGTTTGTCGTAATGATGATGCCGAAAATCAAAGGCTTGACAATCGCAAAAATGAAGTCCGGTATGGTGAGCGCTTTTAAAATTTCAGTAGAGAGATAGTGCCAAGTAATTTGTACGTTGGGGGCGTTTCCGGTAATGAATATAATTCCCTTGGTAACGAGAAAGCCTATACCAATGGCGCTTGAACTGAAGATGATATACATGATGACTGTTGCGATGGAGCCGCCGATGACGCTAGGCATGACAAGGTAACGGATAGGATTGATGCCCATGGTTGCAAGTGCATCGACTTCGGAATTGATAACCATGCCGCCAATGTAAGTGGTGAGCGAGGAACCTGTTCGACCTGCGATGAGGAACGCCGTGATAATCGGCCCCAGTTCGCGAATGATAACCACGACCATGAGATTTCCGACAAAATCCGACATGCCCATCTTGC
>JAEEGK010015537.1_pt1 | contig 16853 bp, 13 predicted proteins | sample 8958771 | NCBI WGS metagenome assembly JAEEGK01 (sample SAMN16246547, study PRJNA631951) | gut metagenome | biome: gut microbiome; feature: rumen; material: SC-attached | host: Bos | place: Iran: Karaj | collected 2018-10 | reverse complement strand
AGAAGTACTGGGTGGAGAAAGATCCAAATATCTATGTCAACAGGACGGCTGAGACGCCGTATGAGCCGGCCTCGGTTTGCAAGCCGTTTACTTATGCGGCAGCGATTAATGAGGGCAAACTGAACCCAGATTCGACCTATAATAACCAGGGTTATACGATTGTCGATGACCGCCGCATGCAAAATGCGAGCTTCAACCTCAAGCACGGCATTATTACATTCCGCACGGCGCTCGATTATTCCTTCAATACGGGTAGCATCGAGGTTTTGCGTAGAATGGGCGGCGGGTCGATTACGAAGGCGGCCCGTACGACGCTTTATAACTACCTGACCGATAACTTTGGCTTGGGGCGCAAGACGGGCATTGAAATATATGAGGCGGCCGGTAAGATTATTAGTCCGGAAGAGCAGGAAGGTAACGCGGTGCGCTATGCGAACATGACCTTCGGTCAGGGCATGAACCTCACGATGTTGCAGGTGGCGGCGGGCTTTTCGTCGATTATCAACGGTGGCCTATATTATCAGCCGACGATTATTGCGGGTACTTACGAAAATGGTCATTTGGTACCGAATAAACAGCAGCCAGCCGTGCGTCGCAGTGTGAGCGAAGGCACGAGCGCGGAAATGCGCAAGATGCTTCAGGAAGTACGCAGCGTGAATGGCGGTTCGAATGATCTCAAAGGCTATCGCGTCGGCGTAAAGACTGGTACGGCGGAGACTTTAGACAAAAATGGCCGTTATACCTCGAACAAGACTGTTGCGGGCGCGCTCGGTTTTGGCGGCGCGAACAAGGACGGCGAGATGCCGCAGTATGTCGTAATGATTAGATTAGATGGTAATATATTATTGTGGGGCGCGCAGGACGCTATCCCGGTGTTTACAGAGATCAGTAATTTCATGTTGCAATATTTAAGGATTGAACCATCAAAATAGAAAGGAAATAGATGCTACTTAGTGATATTAACTCTAACATTGGCTACGAGCTCGTATTGTCGCTTGGCGCGTTCTTGCTCGCGATGTTTTTGACGCCGATTTATACTAATATCGCTTACAAGCATAAATGGTGGAAGCGCCAGAAAACCGTTGATATTTCGGGTAATGAATTGAAGGTGATGAATAAGCTTCATGCCGCCAAGATTAAGCGCCATTTCCCAACGATGGCTGGTCTCATTATGTTGATTACGGTACCAGTCGTGGTGATTGTCTGTAACTGTTTGAATCGTGGCCAGACTTGGTTGCCACTCGCGGCCTTTGTCGGCGGCGGTTTCATTGGTTTGATCGACGACGTGATTAACTTATTTGGTAAAAATGCGGCAGCTGGTCTGCGCGCGCCGGTGAAGTTCTTGATGATTACGGCACTTGGCGTTTTCCTCGGTTGGTTCTTCGCGGTGAAGCTTGGTTGGACGAGCATTGAAGTGCCATTCATGGGGAAGTTTAATATTGGCGTGCCGGCGATGATTGCGGTGTTTGCCTTCTCGGTGGTCGCAACGGGTAATGCGGTGAACATTTCCGATGGTCTAGACGGCCTTGCAGGTGGTCTCGCGATGCTTGCGTACGGTTCCTATGGTATTATTGCGCTCCTCCAGGAGCAGTGGTATTTGGCAGGCTTCTGCTTCGTCGTGTTTGGTGCACTTTTGTCATACATTTGGTTCAACGTTTTCCCAGCGCGCTTCATGATGGGGGATACAGGATCATTTGCGCTAGGCGCGGGGCTTGGCGTGGTCGCAATGATGACGAATGCCTTCTTCTTACTGCCAATCATCGGTATCCTTTTCGTGATTGAGGCAGGTAGCTCGCTACTTCAGATTACTTCAAAGAAATTATTCCATCGAAAGATATTTATTTCGGCACCAATTCACCATCATTTGCAGGCGAAGGGTTGGGAAGAGAGCAAGATCGTGATGCGCTTCTGGATTATTGGCGGCGTCATGGCGATGCTTGGCATTTTCTTGGCAATGGGTGGGGGTCTCGTTAAGTAATGCGCAAACATAAAGCAGACAGAATAATCGCGCTTGCAACGATTATTTTGATGCTGATTGGTACAATTATTATCTACTCGATTGGCGGACGTGTTGCGCAGGCTCAGAATGCTGCTACGGGCAAACATTTTAGTGAGGGCTATTACATTATTCGCTATGGCGCCGTAGTCTTAATGTCGCTCGCGGCAATGTTCGCGGCTTCGCACATTCCGTATAAGTGGCTAGAAAAACATGCAAAGCATATTTTCTGGGCGGGCGCGATTCTGTGTGCTTGTGTGACGATTTTTGCGAAGATGAACGCGAGCTTTGTGACCTGCGATCTCGGTGCCTGTCGCGCCTTTTATGTGCCGTTCATTAATATGGGTTTTGCGCCAGTAGAGGTGCTCAAGATTGGCATTTTGCTTTATTCGGCACAATTGATTCGCTCGCGTCGTGAAGCGGGGAAGCTTGAGACGGCGCAGTTCTGGGTGCCATTTGCGACGATGTTCCTCGTGACCGTGGTCTTTGTCGGTTGGTGGCAAAAAGATTTTGGTAGCACGGTGGTGATTTCGGCGATGATGCTTGCGATGTTGTTTGCGGGCAGGGTAAAGATTAGCCAAATCTTGCTCGCGGTTGGCGTCTTGGCACTCGCGGCGGTGATTTTGATTCTCACCCAGCAACACCGCATTAATCGTATTTTAGGCTGGGAAGGCTCTGGTAATACCTATCATAAAGAGAGTTCGTTGATGTCATTTGGTACTGGCGGTTTGCTTGGCGTGGGGTTAGGGAATAGCGTTCAGTCTTCTGGCTACTTACCAGAATCCATGACGGATTCAATCTTCTCGATTATTGGCGAGGTCTGGGGCTTCATGGGCGCAGGGCTCGTAATTGTCACGTATGCGGTTTTGCTGTGGCGAATATTGCATACGGCAGAACATACCGAAGATGATGCGCAGAGCTTGGTTGCGGTAGGGGTTTTCGCCTGGATTCTGAGCCATGTTATAATTAATGTAGGTGGTATGACAGGTATTATCCCGATGAAGGGGATCACCTTGCCATTTTTGAGCTATGGTGGCACGAGTATGCTCTTTGCGGCATTCGCGGTCGGCATGGTGATACAAATATCCGGTTGGACAAAAAGGACAAAGATAAATGAAGATACTAGTAGTAGGTGGGGGCAGCGGCGGACACGTGACGCCGGTAGTCGCCGTAGTTCGTGAGATTTGGAAAGTTCGTCCACGCGCGAAAATTGAATTTTGGACTGATAAAAAATATTTCAAAAATGCACGCAAAATCACCGTTGAAAACGGGATGGATTTGCGTATCCGCAAAGTAGTAGCAGGGAAGTTGCGCCGCTATACGAACTTTACATTCCTTACGTATTTGCAGCACTTCGATGTGGTTCTGAAAAATATCCGCGACTTCTTTAAGAATATTATTGGTTTCTTCCAGTCATTCTTCCGTTTGATTAAGAATCGCCCAGACGTGATTTTCTTTAAGGGCGGTTTTGTCTGCTTACCAGTTGGCACGGCAGCAAAGATTTTACGTATTCCGTATGTAATTCACGATAGCGATGCGGCGCCGGGCCTTACGAATCGCTTGCTTGCGAAGCGCGCGACAAAGATTGCGACCGGTATGCCACTCGAGTATTATTCCTACCCGGCCGATCGTGCGGAATGGACGGGTATTCCGATCAACGATGAATTTCAGCCAGTAACCGCTGCCAAGCAGCGCAGCCTCAAGAAAGAGCTTGGCTTTGATAATAGTAAGCCATTGCTCGTTGTGACCGGCGGTAGCCTTGGTGCGCAGAATATTAACTTCGCCGTGCGTGATATCTTGCCACAGCTTCTGAAGTTTACGAGCGTGATGCTCGTGGCGGGTCGCGAACGCTATCCAGAAATGATGGATCTCAAAGAATATGAAGTTTGGGAAGACGGCGAGCTGAAAACGAATTTCCGCATGGTTAAATTTTCGAGTGAAATGTTTAAGCTCTTCGGCGCCGCAGACGTAGTTGTGAGTCGTGCTGGCGCGTCTACGATGACGGAATTGTCCAGTATGGCGAAGGCTGTGATTATGGTGCCAAACGCGAAGTTGCCTGGTTATCATCAGGTGAAAAACGCGAAGGCTTACGAAAAGGCCGACGCGGTGGTTGTGGTTGAAGATAGCGAAATAGTGAAGAAGCCAGAGATTTTGCTTGAGGCGATTCGTAAGCTCATGAAGAGCGAAGCGAAGCGCGAAGAAATGTCGAAGAATTTGCGTGCTTTCGTCAAAGACAATGCGTCGGAAAACCTCGCAAATACGATTATTTCAGTAGCAAAAAATCAGGACTAACTTGGTTCTTCGTGGTGCTTTAATTGTTTGTTTTTTGAGCGCTCGAAAAAGAAAAATCCTAATAAAGAAAAGCATGCAATTACGTACTGACGAAGAACAAATGAAAATCTCTTGCACCACGAAGGGTTAACGTGCAACTTTGCGCGAGTAGCGCGAAAGTATGCTGGAATTGTAGCAAGGCCCATGAAAAAGGGAAGCATAAGCACGACAAACTCTCTGTTGGCCATTCTTCCGCTTGATTTATTCTGCTTTTTACGGTAAAATAGGCAGTACTGGTCACGTCGTCTAGTGGTTAGGACTCCTGGTTTTCATCCAGGCAATCGCGGGTTCGACTCCCGCCGTGATCACCATGTTGACTTTCAAAAGAGCATCTCGTTAGGGGTGCTCTTTTTGTGGCGTTTATGCTAAAATTAAAGATATGAGTAAACTTTTCAAGAGAACAAAAATTTTAGCTACAGTTGGGCCTTCGGTATTTGCCGAAGATAAAATTAAAGACATGGTCTATGCAGGTGTGAATGGTTTCCGCTTGAACTTTAGCCATGGTAGTTACGAAGAGCGCGACGAGCAGATTCGTATGATTCGTAAGTACGCCGCAGAGCGCGGCAAATCCGTTGCGATTTTGCAGGACTTGCAGGGTCCGAAGATTCGCCTCGGCGAGCTCAAAGATAACCACCTCGATCTAAAGACGGGCGATGAGCTCATTTTGGATTACGCAATTAAAGAACATGATGGCAGTCATAATTTGCCAGTGCAGTACAATCTCGCACAGAAGGTGAAGGTTGGCGAGCCGATCTTCCTCTTTGATGGTAAAATTCGCACGGTCGTAAAAGACATTACTTCTTCTACCGCAATCAAGGTTGAAGTTGAGAATGACGGTTACATTATGAGCCGCAAGGGCATTAACCTTCCAGATACCGACCTTGGTGGCGATATCATCACCGATAAGGATTTGGCCGATATTGAATTCGGTGCTGGTCGTGATTTTGACTATGTTGCAATGAGCTTTATTCAGAGCGCAGAGGATATCGAAAAGCTTCGCCAGATTCTCGTTTCGCACGGTTCAACCGCAAAGATTATTGCGAAGATTGAGACGAAGAAAGCAATCGAAAGCTTTGAGAAGATGGAAGACATCGTCAAGGCAACTGATGGCATTATGATTGCGCGTGGCGATATGGCAATTGAAGCTGGGGCCGAGGTGGTGCCAGTGGTTCAGCGTCGTCTGATTGCGCTTTGCCGCCAGCATTCCAAGCTCTGTATTGTGGCGACGCAGATGATGGCGAGCATGGTTGACAATCCAGAGCCGACCCGTGCGGAAGTTTCCGACGTGGCGACGGCTGTAATTCTCGGTGCCGATGCTGTGATGCTTTCCGATGAAACTGCCAACGGTAAGTACCCAATTGAGACGATTAAGGCAATGAAGAAAGTGATTCTTTACACGCAGGATCATACGCGTATCACGCCGATCGATTCTTTGCCGACTGGCAGCTACAAGAACTATGACGCGATTTCGCTCGCTACCGTAGAGATGGCGGAGAAGATTGAGGCCGACGTAATTGCGGTCGCGACGAAGACCGGCGCAACTGCTGCAGCGATTGCGGCACAGCGCCCAAATATGCCGATCGTTTCGATTACGAGCGACCCACGCGTAGCAGGGCAGCTTGCACTTACTTATGCAAACTCTTCGTTCATTCGCGAATACGATGAGAACTACGCGTTTGACGCTGTTCAGGATTTAAAGGCAAACGGCTATCTCAAGGTCAAAGAAGGCCAGGATACGCTCAAGGTAGTCTTGGTATCCGGTTTGCGCGACGAAGAAGGTGGCACAAACAAGATTGAAATTAGAACGATTTAATTAGGGAAGGGCAAAGAGGTGGATTTTAGGAAAAAGACCATTCGCGACGTAGAAGTTGCAGGTAAAAATGTGCTTGTACGCGTTGACTATAACGTGCCAATGGACGGCAGTAAAATCACGAATGACGCACGTATTGTGGCGAGTTTGCCGACGGTTAAGTATTTACTTGGAAACGGTGCACGAAAGGTAATTCTAATTTCTCATCTCGGTCGCCCGGACGGCGAGTATAAGCCAGAGCTTTCTCTCAGGCCTTGTATGGAACGCTTGGCGGAATTACTGCCTGGCACGGAAGTTCGTTTCTCGGAGATGATTTATGGCCCAGCGACGAAGGACTCCGTCGAGGCATTGCCGGAAGGCGGCGTGATTTTGCTCGAGAATTTGCGCTATGTGCCAGACGAGGAAGAGAACTCGGCTGAGTTTGCAAAGCAGATTGTCGAGTCGACCGGCGCAGAGCTATTTGTCCAGGATGGTTTTGCGGTAATTCACCGTGCGCACGCTTCGACCGATGCGATTGCGAAACTTTTGCCGGCCGTGGCGGGTTTCTTAGTTGAAAAAGAAGTTTCGAATCTCGAGGCGGCAATCGTAAAACCAGAGCGCCCATTGCTCGTGATTGTTGGTGGCGCGAAAGTTGATGATAAACAGCCACTGATTGATAAGTTCTTGCCGATTGCGGACGAGATTGCCGTTGGTGGCAAGATTGCGGCGGACGGCTATAAAAACGCCGATAAGAAAGTTTATGTCGCAGAGGATTTTGCGACTGATGCGGACGGTCTACGCCTTGATATCGGACCAAAGAGCGTACGCAAGATTGAGGACATGATTGCCGAGGCTAAGACGATTGTATGGAACGGTACGATGGGTAAAGTTGAGGACGAAGAGTTCGCGATGGGTTCGCTTGCGGTGGCGCGTATGATGGGCGCCAGCAAGGCGACGACGATTATCGGTGGCGGCGATACAGTTGGCTTCGTCGAGGGTCTGCTTGAGAAAGAAAAAGGCTTGGAGTTTAATTTACTATCGACTGGCGGTGGCGCAAGCTTGGAATTATTGTCGGGTAAGAAATTGCCGGGCTTAGAGATTTTGCAGGACAAATAAAATGAAACAATGGGGCGGTAACGCGAATTATCGGCGAGAAACGAAACCGGAAGAAAAACCGGTTAGTCGTCGTCGCGTGCAGCGTGAGCCCGAGGTGGAGCGCTCGTCGGACGCATGGCGCGTTGGCAAGACGATTGCCGGCACGAGCAATCCCGCTCGTCAGCGCAACTTGGAACACATCGCTTTGCGCAAGAAGCGCCAGCGCCGTAACGCGATTATTGTAATTGCGGTTTTGATTGGCGTTGGGATCGTGAGTCTTTGTATTGCGCGGTATTTGAATGATTTGCATGAGGAGCGTTTGGCGCAGATGCGGCAAGCGAACCCAATGACGCCAACGGTGCCGATTGTGGATGAGAATGCTGGCCAGAATGTTTCGCAGCGCGCGAAGACGTTCGTGGCGCGCCTAGAGGCAGATGCGAAGGACTTTAATCTCGAAATCGATCACGTTGTATTGCCATTCCAGATGGCACGTGAAGTATTGGTGTATTTCAAGGGTAGAACCGAGTATTATAAGATGACGCTTGAGCGGGGCAGCACAGTTCAGATTGAAGATGCTTCGCGTATGATGGTTTACCTCGACGGTAAAGAGAAGAAAGCCGAATACGTTGATCTGCGCGTAGAGGGTAAGGCTTACTATAAATAGGGTACGACTCCCCTATTAATCCCCTAATGTTCGGTTTTTGTTCGGTTGGAATTAAAGAGGTATTTTGTAGGGGAGAGGGCAAAAATGCATATTCCACAATGCAATTGTGGAAAAGTCAAATGGGCAGGGCAGTCGTGAAAATTTTACAACGACGCGTGAAAATTGTGGAAAAGTCAAGATTTCACAAGGGGTCGCCATTGACAAAGCGGCACGGAATTATGTTGTAATATGTGAATTTACAGGGGTGGCGGCGATTTGTTGTGAAATTTATGTCAAATCTAGCACTTCTGGGTGCCACTTTCGGGTCCTCCCCCGGATGATTTTTCCGGGGAGCAGGCTTCGTATATATAGAAGGATCTACGGCTGCGTAAAGATGAGGATAAGCTTTAAAAGGCGAGTTCTTAGCTGGCAGGCTAGCCCTACTGGCTCGAAAGAGCTAATTACTCATATGGCCCAGGCCGCCTATATATAAGTCGTAAAATATGCATTGTGCGACATTGGATATTAAGGCAAAAGACGAGTATACACTCATCCCGTTTATGTTTATAATTTGCTGCCCGGCCGTCTTTTCGTCGTGTATGCCCTTTATTTTGCGCTGCTTCCCGCTTCTGCTTATATTTATGTGTATTCTATCATCTTCGCGGTTTCGACGCGTTCTAGGGCCTCCTGTGGCCTCATAATACCTGCTAACAGAGGTAGCTTATCTGTTCTAACAGGGGTAGAATAGGGGTAAAACTGGGTTGATTACCTATTCTGACAGGGGTAAAAGAGGGTATTAACAGAGGTCGAAAAGGGTATCGGGCCAAATTTAACAGGGGTGGAACAGGGGAGCGCTTCCCTATTTTTCCCCGCTGCGAAAATTTTTATGCTAAAATAAAAATAATTTGGAGGTAAACATGAGCGCCAAGACGCGAAAACAGTCTGGCGGTGGGCGTAAAACGGCTGAGAAGCCGCGAATTTTGTATTTTGATGTAATGCGGGCCTTGGCGCCGATTTTGGTGATTATCGTACATGCCGCGTGCCGGCTGGGCGCGGATACGGATTATTTCAGCGCGCGCTATCGGAATACGTATGCGCTGAATGCGATTTGCCAGGTTGCTGTGCCGTTGTTTGTAATGATTTCCGGTGCGATCTTTTTGGATCCGCGCCGAAAGTTTGATTTAAAGACTCATTTGCGTAAGTACGTGCTGCGTCTCGCGATCATTTATATTGCCTGGTCGGCAATTTATGCGTTATTAGGATTTATATTTGCCTCGCCGAGTCTGAGCATGGGGCAGCGCTTCGGCAATTTGGTGGCGGAGCTATTAGGGATTCATCATTATCATTTGTGGTTCGTCTTAATGCTCCTGATGATGTACTTGTTAGTTCCCTGCTTGCGCAAAATAACAGAGAGCAGGGCGTTAACGGAATACTTTTTAATCATTGGAATTGTCTTTTGTTTTGCCCTGCCCAGCCTCGGAAATAGTCTCTCGTTGCTGCATGCACAACATGCGGGCGGCAACGCGATTGCGCTAGGTGCGATGCGCGGCGCGAGCGATATATTCGGCTATTTGGCTGGCAAATTGGGGCTGAAATTCGTCATTTATTTCGTTTTGGGCTACTATTTGCATACCTATAAGATTGGCCGTGCCTGGCGGCGTTTAGTGTGTATTCTAGGGGCTCTCGGCGTATTGTACGCCTTCGTCTATGGCTTGGCGTATTCGCAGACCTTCTCGTTGGCTGATCGTAGCGCGGATACAGAAAATATTAATATCGGGATCTTGGCATATAGTGCAGGGGTGTTCCTGTTCGCAAAACACTTATTTAGTAGGGCAAAGAAGCTGCCGCGAATTCTGACTTTTATGGCAAAGTATAGTCTTGGCGTATATCTTATTCATGCGGCACTGGTTGATTGCATTTTGTACCGGATAATCTCAGCAGGGAGCCAACCGCTTTGGATTCTTTTGCTCTGCTCTGTCCCGATTTACCTGACGAGTTTGGTTGCGGCGTGGGCAATTAGTAAGCTGCCAATACTCAGAAAAGTGGTACAATAGAAGCAATGAAGCACAAGTGGCTTAATGTTTTGATTATCTTGGCGATTACGGTCGGTTTTTTGTGGTACGTGCTGAAAGATAACTTCAATGAAGTGGTTGAAGTGCTGTTTAGATCGAATATTGGCTGGCTCTTCCTTGCCCTCCTGGCGTTCATTATTTATATGGCGTTCGATACCCTATCGACCTATGGCATTATTAAGCTCTATAAGCCAGATGTAACCTTTAAATTTGCGCTTTATCTTGGCGTAATTAACAAGTTCTTCTGCGGTATTACCCCGCTGTCGTCTGGTGGTCAGCCGATGCAGATTTATGAGCTCAAGAAGAAGGGCGTGCCAATTTCAACAGGGGCGAATATAGAGGTGCAGGCCTATATGATGTTCCAGATTGCTTTGATGTTTACGGCGATTTTAAGCATCGTGCTCGACAAGATCTTGCACATTTTCCAGTTTATTCCAGTACTTCAGCCAATGATGATTGCGGGCTTCTTTATCAATCTCGTCGTGCTTTTGGTGCTGCTATTTATCAGCTTCTCGAAAAACTTTAACCGTAGCGTGATTCGCTTGATTATCAATGGTCTTTCGAAGTTCGGCCTCGTGCGCAACAAGGAAGCGCGTATCAAGCGCTGGGAAGATGCTTGCCAGAATTATTACGAGAACGGTCAGGCGCTTTTGCGTAATAAGAAGGTGTTTGCACGTGGCGTTGGTTATCAGGTTTTGGGCTTGATCGCGTACTATCTTTTGCCGATTTTTATTGCGCTCGCGATTGGCTGTGCGGGCAATTTGAACGTGCTAAATACTTTCGTGGCGAGCTCTTACGTTTTCGTAATGGGTTGCTATGTGCCAATTCCTGGCGCCTCTGGCGGCATGGAAGCGGGCTTCATGGGCTTCTTTGGTCCATTCGTGGCCGGTTCCGAGCTCAGCGTTTTTGTGCTTTTGTGGCGCGGTTTGACCTATTACTTCCCAATGATTGTCGGTGCAATTGCGTTCAACGTCTACAACGGTAAGGGTGCAATGAAGAAGGCCGAGAAACTCGCGAAAGAGGCAAAATAATGAAGAAGAGTTGCTTGATTATTCTACTGGCGGCCGCTTTTATTGCCGCGGGGGCCGGAACGGTTTTTGTGCTGACGCAGCTCAAAAAGCCGGCGGCGGATGAGCCGAAAAACGGCGAACCTACTACTGCCGTAGAAGAGCCGACTGAGCAGCCTGCCGAAGAGGAAAAGGACGAAGAAAAGAAGGCGGAAGAGCCTCAGAAGCCGGTCGATCCTGTTGCAGCAATGCAGGAGAAAGAAAAGCAGGAAATTGCACTGATGAATACCTGTAACAAGATGCGCGAAGAGATGAATAAAGAGCTAGAGAAGGAAGATAGGCGCTATGGCGAAGATTTGCAGACAGCCTATCGGAAATGTGGTGGCGGTAAATGTGAAGAGGTGGAAAAAGAGAACAAAACACATAGCGATAATCAGAAAACGATTCGCGATAATTACGAGAAAAAATGGGAAGCCACTAAGTGCACTAGTAGTCTCTAGGAGGAAATATGAAACAGGAATTTGTAAGGCTTAAGGCTACTGATGACATCGAAATGCCAGGCGTATTGTCGAGCCCAGAAAATGGCTCGGATACGATTGTGCTCCATGTTCATGGAATGAATGGCAACTTCTATGAGAATCGTTTTTTGGATGTTTTGGCGCAGACTTACGTAGATAAAGGCATTGCGTTCTTGGCGTTCAATAATCGCGGCAAAGACTACGTTTGCGAGCTTTTAAAAGGTGATGAATACGTCATTGTCGGTGGCAGTAAAGAGCGTTTTGTGGACTGCTTGAAAGCCTTAGATGGTGCAGTTGCGTGGGCGAAGAGTTGTGGCTATAGCAAGATTATTCTCGAGGGCCATAGCTATGGTTGCAATAAGGTTTTATATTACTACAACCAGAGAAAAGACAGTGCTGTCATAAAAATTGTGCTACTTGCGCCGTGCGACATTCCAGCGGAGCCAAAGAAATTTATGGCCGCCGACGATTATGCGAAGACGAAGGCTGAGGCGGAGCGTCTCGTGCAAGAAGGCAAAGAGGATGATCTGATTGCCTTCTCCGTAATGGCGGACGGTCAGGTCGCGGCCGGCACTTTCTATCACGACTTCCTCCCTGGCGGCGAGAACGATTTTCTCCGTTACGGCGACGGTATAGATGGCGTAAGTGAGGTTCTTAGATCGATTGATGTTCCGGTACTCGTTATCTATGGCGATAAAGATGAGCCGGTATTGACGCAGCCGATGGATGTCGTGAATGGCTACCTAAAGAACAATATTCGCGACTGCAAAATCGAAGTGATTCCTGGTGCGAGCCATACTTATAGGCAGAAAAATGCCGAGCTTGGCGAAGTGATTCGCGCTAACTAATTATTGTTTGACTGGCTTGTGGTCTTGTTTGCCAGTATTGGTATGCTTGTGATAGCTAATGGCACGACCCTTCTTTTCGATAGATGGGGCGGCTTTTTGAGGCTCTGGTTTGACCTCAGTCTTCTTTTGGGTGGCAGCCACTAATTTACCAAGGTCTTTGAGACTAGGGCCCTTCTCGGCGCCCTCAGCGCTGTTAGGCGAGATTTTTTGCTTACGGAATTCGGCCTGTGGTGTGAATTCAAAAACTGGTTTCTCTTTTTTTGCGCCCTGCATCTGTGAACCGCGTTCGCCGGCTTCGCGACCGGAATCGGAAAGATTTTTCTTCCACTTCTCCGCTGCTTCGATATTCTCGCGAATTTCGGCCTCAACGTCGGCGCGGTTGCGAGCATAGTTGAGACGCGATTGGCGAATAATCTGCGGCGTGAGGTCGTTTGGCGGTTTCGGAATACTGAGCGTCGTTGCCGAGAAGGCCGGCGTCTTTTCGCCATTGATAATCATCGAAACGACGAAGTGGCGGTTGTTGAGGTTGAGGAGATCTTGTGCCTCAAAGACTGGCTCGAATTGTTTCGAAAGAATCGGCGCATCGTCGGCGGAAACGCGGAAGCTAATTGTGGTACCAACGTTGCCGAAAACGGCGTCGCGGACAGCGTCGGTCATCTGGCTTGTATACTGGTTCGCGACGGTGAGGTTGAGACCGTATTTGCGCGCCTCAGAAAGAATGACGGCAAAGGAATCGGTGGCGAAGTTCTGGAACTCGTCGACGTAGAGATAGAATGGGCGGCGATCTTCGATATTCGCGATATCGCTACGACTCATGGCGGCGAGCTGGACCTTGGTAACGAGGAACGAGCCAAGCAAAGCAGCATTATCCTCGCCGATGAGACCTTTGGAAAGATTGACGATAAGAATCTTGCCCTCGTCCATAATCTTGCGTACGTCAAAGCTGGACTTTGGCTGGCCGATGATATTACGAATAATTGGGTTCGCCGTGAAGGCGCCGACCTTGTTGAGAACTGGTGCGATCGACTCGGCGACCTGCTTGTCGCCCCAGCTGCCGAATTCCTTCTTCCAGAATTCAAGCACAGTGACGTCCGTACAATAATCGAGGGTTTCCTTGCGGAAATCTTTGTCGGTGAGCATACGCGAAATGTCGAGAAGCGTGGTCTCAGGGCGATCGAGGAGCGCGAGCAAAGTGTAGCGCAAAATATGCTCAAGGCGCGGGCCCCAAGAGTCGCCGAACATGCGTTTCAAAACGCCAATAACTTCTGAGGAAATATTTGGCTTGCGGGCTGGGTCGTAGACTTCGAGTGGATTAAATGCCATCGGATACTGTGTATCGGCCGGATTGAAGTAGACGACGTCCTTGATGCGGCTTTCTGGAATAAACTTGAGGTTATCCATCGCGAGATCGCCGTGTGGGTCGATAATACAATAGCCCTGATTGTGATAGATATCGCTGAGGCCAAAGAGCGTCAAAAGACCAGACTTACCAGAACCAGTCTGACCAATAATGTAGACGTGGCGCGAGCGGTCGCGGCGATACATACCAAACTGATGTTTGATGCCGCGGAAATCAGTGAGACCAAAGGCGGAAAGGTTTTCGTCGAAGCTCGGGTTGCCGGTGAGCATTGGGAGCTTAGCTGGCGGCTCAGCGGTCTTACTGGAAGCCCAAACGATATTTGGCGTTTCCACGTTCATGTGCGGCAAATGATAAACGCTGGCGAGCTCGGAAATATTCAAAATGAAGCCATGATCGGTGAATTGACGCGCTTTGTAAGCGTTGAGTGCGGTCTTGTCGAAAGTAGCGCCAGACATTTTGAAGCCGTTGAGGTTGGTTGAGTTGAACTGCTTGAAAGTACCGACGAGGCCCTGCATATTGAGCTTGGCGTTAACTTCGTCTTGGCCAACATAGGCGAGACGGATTTTGACCTCGTAACCGAGCTTGGTGGCCTTTTCTTCGGCCTTAGCAATCTGAGTTTTGGCGCGTTCGGAAAGCTCGACCTTTACCTCGCTAGTGGTGCCACCCTCTGGTGGGCGCCAAAGCGCCGCAAAGAGCTGGGCGAACCAGCTAAAGTCGATACTGCCGAGACTAAAGCTCTTCCCTGCCTTGACTTTCTGAATCCAGCGGTCGGTTTTGGTATGCCAATCGTCAGCGATTGGGCGAGTGAGAATCTGAATCCAAAGCTCCTCGCCGCCGTTCGGATTGAGTTTGGCGAGCGTACCAGTGATACCGGCGAGCGGGTCGACCTCGAACGATTCGAAGGTCTTAATCGGCAAAGCATCGTTATAAATCAAAGAAATTTCAGAGCTGTACGCAACTGGGTATTTATTGCGACGGTCAGCGTAGTCCTCTTTCATGCGGTAGATTTGCACGCTTGGATACTGGGAGTAGATCTGCCCTTCTACGAAGCTCTGGAGAACTTTTGGCACCCAAACGAAGAAGCGAATCTGATTGCCGGTCGAGGCAATCTCGAAGCTCAAATGTTCCTGGACGCCGCCAGAATGTTTGAGCTCGTTGCGATCGCGTAAAATACCATGAAGCGAAGCGAAAAGTTGTTCGGCGCTGAGTTCCTTTTTGTCGTTGTCTTTCGGAATCTCAAGCATCAAAAGCACAGAATCCACGTTAAGGACTTTGAGACGGTTAATCTTTTTGTAGTTGCGGTAAGTCAAGAATGCAAGGATGAGAACAATCGAAATCCAGACAATCGGCGTCGCAAGAAAATGAATAATGTGCTCCATACCATAATTTTAGCATAAACGGCGATAAAAAAAGAGTCTCTTATGACGAGAGACTCTTTTTATGGGTTATTTGTCGATGCGAAGGAAGACTGCTTCGAGCGTGCCCTTATCGTCGAGATGGAAAGAATAGTAGATTCCATCTTTCGTATAGTGGACGATGCCGAGTGTGCTGATTTCGGCCTTGCCGTAAAGGTTAAAGATTTCGTCTTTTGTCGTGTTGTAGCAGGAAACCTTATTGCCGTCTGGAAGCGTGAGCTGCATTGTGGCGGCATAGTAAATATCGTCGAATTTGGCGTCGGAAACTTTTGTGCTGGAGCCTTTTATGCCCTCGATTGTCAAAATGTCGTCGCCGTTTGCGTCGATAATGGCAACTTCGGTGCCGTATTTGAGCTCGGAGTTGAGGTAGCTGTTGAGATTAGACTTGCTCAGTTCTTGATCTTTGTAGTTGATGTCCTGATAAGTCATATCGTAGCCGGCGTTGACGGCATTTTTGACAGTTTCAACGTAATTGTTGCTGAACTTGAAGGTCTTTCCGTTGATGCCGAGAGTATAGCTGCCGCTCTTAGCATCGGAGCCGTTGTTGGTCGAGGTATTATCGTCCTCGTCCTCGTCCTCATCTTCATTCTCGTCCTCATCCTTGTCGTCTGAGTCCTCGTCTTTGTCGTCGTCTTTTTGATCTTCGTCTTTGTCGTCGTCTTTTTTGTCCTCGTCCTCATCCTCGTCTTTTTCCGGTTTCTTCTCTTTATTCTCGGTTTCGGATGTTTCGTCGGACTTTTTATCTGATGACGATGTGCTTGGTTGGCGATTAATAAGCACAATAACCAGCACGATAGCGGCGGCAATTAATGCTGCGCCGGTGATGATGGCGCCGATAATGAGGCCGACGCTCGTTTTCTTTGCTGTTGGTGCTGCAATTGGTGTTGCAACTGATGCTGCTGGGGCAGCTTCCGGTTTGGTTTCCGGTGTAGCAACAACTGGGGCTGCTACTGGCTCCTCTGCATTTGGTTTTTTGCCAAAGAGCGGAGTTTCGTTTTCGTTAGTATTGTCCATACCGCAATTATAGCAGAAGCAAGGAAAAAGGCTCCCGAAGGAGCCATGGGTGCATCGGACCTAATTGTCTTTTTTAGCCTGAGTGCGGCTGAGCTGTGCGAGACCGCCGAGGCGACAAGGTTCTTTCTCGGTCGAAAACTTGTTACGACTAGACTGTTTGCGCGGCAGCTTATTCACTTTGGCGTTAGCGATTGCGCCGCTCCTCTTATTGCTTTTGTGTCCCATAAGGTGCGCCTCCCCCTAATAATATAGTAAATATAATTATATCATACTTATGCTAATTAGTCAATGTGCTATAATTACAACAGATGAAAAAGAGGAAGATTCTATTCACTTCGCATATTGCGAATTTTCAGAAATTTAACCGTCCGTTGATGCGGATGCTACGCGGCACGCTCGAAGAACCATATAAAGATTTAAATATGGGTGGCTGGGTTGTCGATTATGCTTCGGCTGGCGAGGAAAAAATCCAGGACGTTGACCATGAATTTAAGGTAGATTTTGCGCGTAATCCTTTCCGCTTCGACAAGCATATCAAGGCGTGTCGTCAACTAAAAAAGATTATTAAAGATGGCAATTATGACGTCATCCATACTCATTCTCCTGTTGGCTCGATTGTCACGCGCTGGGCGGCGAAGTCTGCGCATAAAAAAGGTCTCAAAATAATTTACACCTGTCACGGCTTTCAGTTTTATAAAGGCGGCGCGAAGCGCGATTGGCGGATCTTCTTCCCTGTCGAAAAGAAGTTGGCTCGCTACACGGATT
>JAEEGK010015531.1_pt1 | contig 16858 bp, 8 predicted proteins | sample 8958771 | NCBI WGS metagenome assembly JAEEGK01 (sample SAMN16246547, study PRJNA631951) | gut metagenome | biome: gut microbiome; feature: rumen; material: SC-attached | host: Bos | place: Iran: Karaj | collected 2018-10 | reverse complement strand
AATAATTCGCATCGCCGCCCGTAAACACGACGATGTTCTCCGGATGAAGCGCCAGGTATCCTTCTATTTCAAATTGTATGCCCGAAACGACGCCGCTTTCGATGGAAGCCGTCTCGGACTGGCCCACCGCGGCGCAGTTTTCCGGGGTGTTCACCAGTGGCAGCGCCCGGGAATACCGGTTGAGGGCCTTGAACCGCGTCCGGCAGCCCAGGGAGATGTTTCCGCCGGTGTACAGGCCGTCCCGGTCGATGAAATCGACAGTCAGCGTCGTACCGAAATCCACGAGGGTGCAGCCCATGCCCTTGAACAGATAGCGGGCCGCCAGGACGGATGCGGCGCGGTCATAGGAAAGGTAGGAGGGAAGGTTGTGGCTCAGCAGAAGTTCCTTGTGCTCCTTGTCCAGGAGCATGAGATGACCGCATTCCGCGGCAAGGATAGCCGTATCTTCCTCCGTCAATGTGTATACGGACGAGACGACCATGACGGCCGGCTTTTCCTTCCGGGTGAGCGAAAGGGTGAAATCCATCCACTTCTCCCCCTGATAACGGAAGGTTTTTCCGAGGGTCATTCCGTCGGACCAGGCCGCCTTCAAAGCCGTGTTCCCTATTTCCACCAACAGATTGGGCATAGACTGCAAAATTAACAATTATCGGCGTTTATTGCAACCGCTGGATCACTTTGAGGGCAGTTTCCAGGGATGTGACACCCCTGGAGACAGTCCGGAGTTTCCCCTTGTCCTGGTTTACTTTGAATATGGTCGGATTGTCATTCACCTTCCCGATGATCCGCTCGAACTGCCTCGACTGGTAATAGCCCGACATCGGATTGGAAACGAAGAACATGATCTGCATGCCGTTCTTGACGATGATCTTCTCGAAACCGGACCGGGCGCCGAGGTTGCGGATTTTCACCACACACAGCAGGTTTTTGACTTCCTGCGGCATCGGCCCGAAACGGTCCTCCAGCTGCCGGCCCAGTCGGTCGATCTCCCGGTCGTCCAGGAGGCCGTCCAGCTGTTTGTAGATCCGGATCTTTTCCGCCGTAACATCGATATAATCGTCAGGGATGAGCGCCGGCTGGTCAGTTTCCACCGTGCAGTCATCCACAAAGGTCTCCCGGGACTGCTTTGTGGTGATGCCGGTCTCCACGCCCAGCTCCTCCATCGCCTCGGAAAGGATTTTCTGATAGGTTTCAAAGCCCATGTCGGTGATGAAACCGCTCTGTTCCGCACCCAGCAGGTTGCCGGCGCCGCGGATGTCCAGGTCCTGCATGGCGATGTTGAAGCCGCTGCCCAGGTCAGAGAACTCTTCGATGGCCTTCAGACGACGGCGGGCGTCCTCCGTGATGGAAATCAGCGGCGGAACGATCAGATAGCAGAAAGCTTTCCGGTTGGAACGTCCCACCCGGCCGCGCAACTGGTGCAGGTCGGACAGGCCGATGTTCTGCGCCTGGTTGATGATGATCGTGTTGGCGTTCGGAATGTCCAGGCCGTTTTCGATGATGGTCGTGCACAGGAGCATGTCGTAGTCGCCCCGCATGAAATCCAGCATCCTGTTTTCCAGTTCCTTCGCCTCCATCTGCCCGTGCGCCACGCAAATCTTCATGTCCGGAACCAGCCGGTGCAGGATGTCATGGATGGCCGGAAGCTCCTCCACCTTGTTGTGCAGGAAGAAAATCTGTCCGCCCCGGTTGAGTTCGTAGCTGATGATGCTCTTGATTTCCTGCTCGTCGAACAGGATGATTTCCGTCTGGATCGGAATCCGGTTCGGCGGCGGGGTGTTGATGATGGAAAGGTCGCGCGCACCCAGAAGGGAGAACTGCAGGGTTCTCGGAATCGGAGTGGCCGTCAATGTGAGGGTGTCCACCGACGCCTTCAGGTGGCGCAGCTTCTCCTTGGCGGACACGCCGAACTTCTGTTCCTCGTCGATGACAAGCAGTCCCAGGTCCTTGAATTCAAAGCCGGCGCCCAACACTTTGTGAGTGCCTATCAAGATGTCTATCTTTCCTTCTTTCAGCCGTTTCTTGATGTCCGTGATTTCCTTGGCCGTCCGCAGGCGGCTCACGTAATCGACCGTGCAGGGAAGTCCCTTCAGGCGAGCTTTGAAGGTTTCGAAATGCTGGAGCGCCAGGATGGTGGTCGGCACCAGCACGGCGACCTGCTTGGAATCGCAGACCGCCTTGAAGGCGGCGCGGATGGCCACTTCGGTCTTTCCGAAACCTACGTCGCCACAGACCAGGCGGTCCATCGGGCATGTATCCTCCATGTCCTCCTTGACCGCTTTCGTCGCCCTTTCCTGGTCGGGAGTATCCTCATACATGAAAGAGGATTCCAATTCTTCCTGCAGGTAGTTGTCGGGCGAGAAGGCGTATCCCTTCGAAGCCCGACGCCGGGCATAAAGCTGGATCAGTTCCTTGGCGATATCCTTCACGCGGGATTTCGCCGAGGATTTCATCGTCGCCCAAGTCTTGGAGCCGAGTTTGTTGATGCGGGGCTGCTCCCCTTCCCTGGACCGGAAACGGGAGATTTTATGCAGGGAATGGACCGAAACGAAGACGACGTCATTGTCCCGGTACATCAGTTTCACGACCTCATGGACACGGCCTTTGTCGTCCGTCATCTTGACCAGACCGCCGAAGACGCCCACACCGTGTTCGATATGAACAATGTAATCGCCCAGATTGAAGGAACTCAGGTCGTTGAGCGTCAGCTGTTCGGATTTTTCCACCGTCCGGCGCAGGCGCACCCGGTGGAACCGGTCGAATATCTCATGGTCCGAATAGCAGCAGATCCGGTCTTCATTGTCGATGAATCCCGCGTGGATGTTCTTTCCTTTGACAAACTCCGGCAGCAGCGCATGTTCGTCCTGCAGCATGATGGAACGGAGACGCTCCAGCTGGGACTCCTTTTCGCCGTAAATGTATACCTTATAATTGTTTTCAAGCCGGGTCCGGATATCGGAAAGGAGAAGTTCGAAGTTCTTGTTGAAAACAGGCTGCGGCGAAATGGAGAAGGCTATGCTGTCCGCGCCCTGGTTTGAGAGCGGCACTTCCAGAAATACGTGCCTGAATGCGGTCAGTTCCGGGAAGAAAGCCCGGTCCTTGTACATGTCGGACGAATCCAGCCACACCACCGTATCCTTTTTCAACAGCGTAAGTATGCTCACGCCCCCTTGCTCCCCGCCGGCTACAATGTCGGGATATATTTCGGCCTGGTCCATCTTCTCAATCGACAGCTGCGTGTTGCAGTCGAAAGTGTTGATCTTCTCCACCTCGTTCCCGAAGAAGGTCAGCCGGTAAGGATGTTCCAGGGAATAGGAGAAAATGTCGATGACCGCGCCCCGGATGGCATATTGGCCCGGCGCCGAAACGAAATCAGCCCGTTCGAACCCCTGCCGGACGAGAATCTCGCGCAACTGGTCATAGGATATTTCGTCGCCCACCTTTATGGTCAGGAGCGCGCCGGCTATCTTTTCCTGTTCCGGCACCGGCTCGTCCAGCGCTCCGGGATAGGTTACTATGTACAAAGGACCGTCTCCCGGATCCATCATTCTGCCGATGGCGGCCGTCCGCTGGACACCCAGGGAGGATTTGTAATTGCTCCGCTCCACCGCGCCGCCGCTGTCCGGCAGGAAAAATACGCTGTCTCCTTCCACAAGATTGTACAGATCGGCGCTGCAATACTCGGCCGCCTCCCGGTTGGGGAGGACGATCAGATGGGTGCCTTTTTCCGCTGTCTGGGAAACGACGAACCAACGTGCGGACATGAACAGTCCGCTGCAGAACGTTTCCCGGGAAGAATTCATTCTGCGGCGGAGCAAGTCCGTCGATGCTTGACTTATCAACATTCCGCTCAGAAAGGCTGTTGAAAAGATGTTGAAAACCTGTTGATGGAGATGTTCATAACCGAGGCCGTTTTTTTCACCTTTCTTTTCCACAGGTTTTCCACGTCGGAAAACCTGGGTTTTCAACAACTTTCAAAGCACTTAAATCAATGATATGCAATTTGTTCCATATAGTTATCAACATTTCGACAGGAACAATCATATCATCAATAATTCCATAAATAAATACTATATTTGCACCTGAAACAGACCTGACCGCCCATGAGCGATTTCGACCCGCACGGCACAACCGACCGCAAAGATAATGAATTGGACGGAATAATCCGCCCTCAGGAACTGGATGATTTCACCGGGCAGCGGGAAATCGTCTCGAACCTGCAAATCTATATCAAAGCCGCTAAAATGCGCGGCGAAGCCCTGGACCATACGCTCTTCCACGGCCCTCCCGGCCTGGGAAAGACCACCCTCGCGCACATCATCGCGAACGAGATGGGCGTAAACATGAAAGTGACGAGCGGCCCTGTGCTGGACAAGCCGGGCGATCTGGCCGGCCTGCTCACCTCCCTGGAGAAGGGCGACGTGCTGTTCATCGACGAAATCCACCGCCTGTCTGCGGAAGTGGAGGAGTATCTGTATTCGGCGATGGAAGATTATGTCATCGACATCATGATCGACAAGGGGCCGGGCGCCCGGAGCGTCCGCATCTCGCTGAATCCTTTCACGCTGGTGGGGGCGACGACGCGAAGCGGCCTCCTGACGGCGCCGCTCCGCGATCGGTTCGGCATCAACTGCGCGCTGGAATACTATGATACGGAGGACCTTCGGAAGATCGTCATCCGCAGCGCGACCATCCTGGGCATTGAGGTCGACAATGACGCGGCGCTGGAAATCGCCCTACGCAGCCGCGGCACGGCGCGCATCGCCAACGCGCTCCTCAAGCGCGTCCGCGACTTCGCGCAGGTCCTCGGTGACGGCCGCATCGACGTGGAAATCGCCCGGTTCGCCCTGAACAAGCTCAAGATCGACAAGCGCGGCCTCGATTCCATCGACCACAAGATCCTCCGCACCCTCATCACCACCTTCAAAGGCGGTCCGGTGGGCGTCGGCACCCTGGCCACCTCCATTTCCGAAGACGCCGGCACCCTGGAGGAAGTCTACGAACCATTCCTGATCAAGGAAGGCTTCCTCATCCGCACCCAGCGTGGCCGCGTCGCCACCGAGCTCGCCTACCATCACCTGGGCATGGATTCTTTCCTCCCCCAGCGAAAGTACAACCCGGACGATAACGGAACACTCTTTTAGTGCTGGCATTTAAATGTTTGATTTTCATTTAGTTAAATAGGTATCCCCTGTGATTCGCGTCACAGGGCGACACACGTAAAGTTTTGATTATGAGAAAGATAAGTGCCACGCTTGTTTTATGGTTGCTGTCGATGCCGGCATTTTGCTGCACGTCGGTGATCATCAGCGGGAAGGTGAGGGACGACGGGAGGCCGGTGATGATGAAGCATCGGGATACGAGCCATGAGAGCAATGACATCCGGTGGTTCCAGGGGGAGAAGTACAGTTTCATCGGGCTGGTCAATACCGATGTGCCGCTTCAGAAGGAGGTATGGGCCGGGACGAACAGCGCGGGGTTCAGCATCATGAATACGGCGACGTATGATTTGAAGGAGGACGATGTGCCGGCGGAGCAGATGGACCGGGAAGGCTTCGTGATGTACCGGGCGCTGGAGGTCTGCGCGACGGTCGAGGACTTCGAACACTTCATCGACACGCTCTCGAAACCGATGGGCATCGAAGCAAATTTCGGGGTCATCGACGCGAACGGGGGTGCCGCCTACTATGAAATCGACAATTGGAAGATCCGCGCCAAGTATGACGTGAACGAGGAACCGTCCGGGTATCGGGTGGTCACGAACTTCACTTGGCAGGGTCGTGAGGCGGATCGCAAGGGCGTGGACCGGTATGAAAAGGCGTGCAGCCTGCTGGCTGAAACTTGCATTCCCATCTCCGAATGGGACCATGATTTTTTGATCAACAAAATCTCCCGCTCCGGCGCTCCGATCCTCCGTTCCATCACCACCGCTTCCGTCGTTTTCGAGAACGGAGTCATGTGGGCCTCTTTGGGGCAGCCGGACAAAAATCCGTACAGGGCTTACAGAATCAGTGATTTTCTTTAAAAGTCCTATAATATATTGTAAAAGTCCTGAATTTTGTTTAAAATTGCAGGACTGTACGAGCAATTATCTATAATCCTTAACTTATATGGCTGATTCTAAACTTATCTCCAAGATTCCGGAGGGACCGCTCGCCGAAAAATGGTCGAAGCGCAAGGCCGAAATCCGGATCGTGTCTCCGAACAACAAGCGGAAACTCGAGGTGATCGTCGTAGGAACGGGCCTCGGCGGAGCATCCGCAGCCGCCTCGCTGGGCGAGCTCGGGTACAACGTCAAGATTTTCTGCATCTCCGACTCTCCGCGCCGCGCGCACTCCATCGCCGCCCAGGGTGGTATCAATGCCGCGAAGAACTATCAGAACGACAATGACTCCATCTACCGGCTGTTCTACGACACCATCAAAGGTGGTGACTATCGTTCCCGCGAAGCCAATGTGTACCGTCTTGCCGAGGTAAGTGCGGCCATCATCGACCAGTGCGTCGCCCAGGGTGTTCCGTTCGCCCGCGAATACGGCGGCTATCTGGCCAACCGTTCCTTCGGAGGCGTGCAGGTGAGCCGTACGTTCTACGCCCGCGGACAAACCGGCCAGCAGCTGCTGCTCGGCGCCTATGCGGCCCTGAACAAGGAGATTGCCGCCGGCTCCGTGAAGAGCTATCCGCGTCATGAGATGCTGGACCTGGTGGTCATCAACGGTCAGGCGAAGGGCATCATCGCGCGTAACCTCGTGACCGGTGAACTCGAGCGCTTCGGCGCCCATGCCGTGGTTCTCGCCACCGGCGGTTACGGAAATGCCTATTTCCTCTCCACCAACGCGATGAACTCCAACGGCTCCGCCGCCATGCAGGCTTACCGCAAGGGCGCTTTATTCGCCAACCCCTGCTTCGCGCAGATCCACCCGACCTGCATTCCGGTCCATGGCGACCAGCAGTGCAAGCTTACCCTGATGTCCGAGTCCCTGCGTAACGACGGCCGCATCTGGGTGCCGAACAACATGGAGGATGTCCTCAAGCTGCGCAAGCACGAGATCAAGCCTTCCCAGATTCCTGAGGAGCGCCGTGATTACTATCTGGAGCGCCGTTATCCGGCCTTCGGTAACCTGGTTCCGCGTGACGTCGCTTCCCGCGCCGCCAAGGAGCGTTGCGACGCCGGCTACGGTGTGAACGAGACCGGCCTAGCCGTGTTCCTCGACTTCGCCGACGCCATCAAGCGCCTCGGCCACCAGCGGGTGGAAGAGCGCTACGGCAACCTGTTCCAGATGTATGAGAAGATCACCTCCTCTTCCCCTTGGGAGGAGCCGATGATGATCTATCCGGCCATCCACTACACCATGGGCGGTCTCTGGGTGGACTACGACCTCCAGACCACCATCCCGGGTCTTTATGCCATCGGTGAGGCGAACTTCTCCGACCACGGCGGCAACCGTCTGGGCGCCTCCGCCCTCATGCAGGGCCTGGCCGACGGTTACTTCATCCTTCCGTACACCATCGGTGACTACCTGTCCCACAAGTTTGCGGAGCCGAAGACCGACATCAACGCTCCTGAATTCGCTGAGGCCGAAAAGGCCGTCCTGGACCGGATCCAGAAGATTTTCGCCGTCAAGGGTACCGAGACTGTGGACAGCATTCACAAGAAGCTCGGCCACATCATGTGGGAATATGTGGGCATGGCCCGCAACGAGGCCGGCCTGAAGAAGGCCATCGTGGAAATCGGCGAACTCCGGAAGGAATTCTGGAAGACCGTCCGCGTCCCCGGAACCAACGAAGAGTTCAACCAGGAACTTGAAAAAGCCCTCCGTCTCGTGGACTTCTTCGACATCGGCGAACTGATGGCCCGCGACGCGCTCAACCGCAAGGAATCCTGCGGCGGCCATTTCCGCGAGGAGATGCAGACTGAGGAAGGCGAAACCAAGCGTGACGATGAGAACTTCATGTATGTGGGAGCCTGGGAATATAAGGGCGAGGGTGTCGAGCCCGAACTCCACAAGGAGCCGCTCAAGTATGAGAACATCAAGATTGCGACCCGTAACTATAAAGACTAACGACGATTATGGAATATAACGTGAAAGTGTGGCGTCAGAAGAACGCCAAAGCGAAGGGTCACTTCGAGACCTATCATGTCACCGACGTGGAGGAGGATGCCTCCTTCCTGGAGATGCTGGACATTCTCAATGACCAGCTCATCCGCCAGGGCGTGGAGCCCATCGCCTTCGACCACGACTGCCGCGAGGGCATCTGCGGCGCCTGCTCCCTGTATGTGGACGGCCGCGCCCATGGTCCGGACGACCAGGTGACCACCTGCCAGCTCTTTATGCGTCATTTCAAGCCGGGCGCCACCATTACCGTGGAGCCTTGGCGCAGCGCCGCCTTCCCGGTGATCAAGGACCTCGTGGTGGATCGTCAGGCCTTCGACAAGATTCTCCAGGCCGGCGGTTTCATTTCCGTCCGCACCGGTGCCGCGCAGGATGCCAACACCATTCTCATCCCGCACGATGACGCCGAATTGTCGATGGACGCCGCCGCCTGCGTCGGTTGCGGCGCCTGCGTCGCCACTTGTAAGAACGGTTCCGCGATGCTGTTCGTGGCCGCCCGCGTCAGCTCCCTCGCCCTGCTCCCGCAGGGCAAGCCGGAAGCCGCCCGCCGCGCCCGTGCCATGGTCGCCAAGATGGACGAACTCGGCTTCGGCAACTGCACGAACACCCGCGCCTGCGAGATGGAATGCCCGAAGCACGTCACCATCGACCACATCGCCCGCCTGAACCGCGAATATCTTAAAGCCCGTTTCAGCGAGTAAGACAATCATTTACAAATAAAAAATAATAGAGGGATGAAGCTCCGAAAAAAAGTCGCTCCATCCCTCTATTATTTTTTATTAAAGAGTATGAGATTATAATAAGATTTACTTCAAATGACATAGGGTTAGGGCGACTTTTTTTCGGAGCCCTAACCCTATGTTATTTGAAGCTGATGAAGCCTGATTTTGTAATCAGAATCTGTATCCCAGTCCGAAACCGAGGGTGTTCTTGAGGGTTTCGGAGGCCAGGAGGTAGAAGAAGTCGGCGTGGATGCCGGCGAATTGGAGTCCCAGGCCCAGGGAGGCGTAGGACGGGATGGCTTTTCCGTAGTGATAGCCGGCCCGGACGAAAGCGATGTCCTTGATGGAGTACTGGAGACCGGCTCCGGCCATGACACCGCCGTCCAGATAATCGGCTTCCACCGCGGCCGTAAGTCCGGAGAAAGTATAGGCGGCACCGCCCCGGATGCAGAGCGGCATCGGATAAGCGCTGTTTCCGTATTTCACCTTGCCACCGATATTGTCGGCTGAAAGACCTGCCTGCAAAGCATCCTTTTCATATTTCAAGGAGATATCGGCTCCGAAGGCGGATCCTTTGGCATCCTTGGCAAGGGAGGACGAGGCCATTTTCACGTGCAGGCCGGCAGCCAGGCCGTCCACAATCCGGAAGGAGGCTCCCAAACCGATACTGAGTTCCTTCGGTGTGAATTCAGCGGTAGATCGTCCTTCTGGGGAAATGATGGAGTAGGAAGGGGAAGAGAAGTTCTTCAAGTCAGCCCCGAGAGCCAGTCTGTCCGTCAGTTTGAAGTAACCGGAAGCCGTCAGGATGCCGTTCTTGGATATACCGGGCATCCACATCGTATATCCCGCTCCAAGGTCCATACGGCCTGTTGAAAGGGCCGCAGCGGCCATATTGTTGTCCGGTGCATAGGCATTGGCCTGCTGTCCGACGGACGTTCCGGCCATGCCGGCCGTCGCCGCATCCGGATGGATGGCCAGGAAGCCCAGGCTCTGTCCGGACAGGGAAAAGGTCAATCCCAGGAAAAGGATGGAAATCAATATCTTTTTCATAGCTTGACAATGGTTTTGGTAAACGTTTCCCCGTTATAGGTCACCTGGACCGTATAGATGCCGCCGGCCATTTTCCGCATATCCACGGTAGCGGGCGTGAACGGAGAAATGCTGAGTGCCTCTTCAAAGACGATCCTTCCCAGGCTGCTGATGACCTTCAGGTCGGCGGAAGCCGTTTCACTGGTCCGGACATACAGGTAATCCTTCACGGGATTGGGATACAGGTCCACTGCCTCACTGCTTTCCCGCACGAGGATGCGGAAGGTCTGGCTCACGGTCGCTCCCCGGATATCAGTTGCCGTCACGACGACTTCACTATAGCCGAGGTTGAGGGAGGTGATGTAGAAAACACCCTTTGAGTAGTTGACATTGGCTACGTTCTCATCGGTGTTGGTGATGGTATAGGAAAGCTGTTCGCCGTCGTCGTCCTTGAAGTACTCTTTTTCATTGAGTTGCAGGGTCTGGGCCAGGGAACTGAAGATCTGGTCCGGGAGGGCGTTCACCTTTTCAGGAACGTGGTTTTCCAGGATGGTATACTGGAAATCCAGTTCCGAGCTGGCTCCGTACAGGTCAGTGATGACGAGTTTGGACCGGTAAGTACCGGTGGGAGCGTTGACGGCGATGATGTCGATCTTCGGCTTGCTCTTGTCCAGGGTATCCAGCACTTCCGCCTCGGAGGCCTTCTGCAGGTCGTAGTTGATGAAGTGTCCGTCGGGATCTTCGGCCGTGAAGACGACCTTGGCGGTCTCATGCGGCTTGAGTTCGAAAGAGGTGGGACTGGTTACCTTGATGACAGGGGCGTTGTTTCCTCCGGTGGTCACCTTCACATTGATGGTTTTCTTGGACTTGTTGCCCGCGAGGTCACAGGCGACGGCCGTAATGTAGTACTGGGTATTGAATTCCAGGCCCGTGACGGTTCCGGAGAGTTTCTGTCCCGGTTCCAGGTCACCCACGTAGTAATTGGAGAACATCACCTGCGAGACATCCGTAATATTGGCCGTGTCGTAATAGATGATGATGCTTGTAGGCTTTCCGTCATCCGAATCCGAAGGGACCGTAACCGTGAAGTCGATGTTGTTGGACTTGCTGGTGGCGGCGAGGTCCGTAGGCATATCCGGCGCCTTTCCACCGGATCCGGCAATGGCGCGGTAGGCATTGACCAGACCGTTGCCCATATAGTAGTTCCGGTTGTAGGCTGTGATGTCCGTAGTATTCTCCACCAGCCTTTTCCAAAGGGCTTCGGGCGTGAATCCGATTCCACCGAATTTGGAAACGATGAGGGCCGCAACACCGGATACGTGCGGACAGGCCATGGAGGTTCCCTGCATCAATCCGTATTTGTTTCCGGGCAGGGTGCTCAGGACCTGGTTTCCCTTCTTGACATCACCGCCGGGGGCGGCGATGTTGGCATAAGGGCCCCAGTTGGAATAGTAGGCCCTGCGGTAGTCCGCGCCGACGGAAGTGACGCTCAGGATCTTTTCGTAGGCCGTGCTGCTGTGGTCCTGATTCTCGTTACCGGCGGCGAAGATGACGATACCGCCGGCCATCGGGCCAACCTGGTTTCCTTTCTCGTCAAAGCCGGCGTACTTGATGAAGTAATCCGCGGCGGCCTTGACGGAGGCAGGCGCTTCGGTCATGGTTGCGTCCGTATATCCCCAACTGTTCTGGGAAATGACGGCGCCGTGGTCGGCACCCCACTTGATGGCTTCCGCTCCGTTTCCGGAACCGCCCTTGTCACTGAAAATCTGGCAGGACATCAGCTTGACGCCACCCTTCTTTTTTGCGAAATCTCCTCCGGCAATGCCGCTCACGCCGATTCCGTTGTTATTCACGGCGGCGATGGTTCCCGCCACGTGGGTACCGTGGTTGTCGGCTGTTACTGCGAAGTTGTTCGTGCAGAAATTATAGCCGTACTGGCCGTTTCCCTGCTTGTCGGGATTATGCCACATATTGTCGGCCAGGTCTTCGTGTTCGTAGTCGATACCGCCGTCCACGACGCTGACGATCACGTCGGGAGTGCCGGTGGTATAGGACTGCCAGACCGGAAATACATTGATATCGCAACCGCTCTGGGCACTGGCGGCTGTTCCGTCATTGTAATAATGCCATTGTTTGGACAGTTGCGGATCGTTGAAGGGCAGGGCTGCATTCTGCGTGATTCCGGACGTTCTTGCGGATACGTATCCCACGACTTCCGGATTTCCGACAATCTCGATTTTGGGATTGAGTTCCACGATGTCCACGCCATCCAGGCCGACGAATTCGGAAGCGGCGCGGGTCAGCGGCTCCTTCTCGTCGAAGGTCACCTTGTACCAAAGATGAAGACCTTCCTTACGGGTTCTTTCCTCAAATTTTCCCGCATAAGGGAAAAGACGCCGCATCGAGCGGACGTCGATAGTCTGTGCCGGTGATTTCAGGGCAGGGACCTTGTCCACCCGCACTTCCCCGTCTTCGTCCGTCTGGGCTTCGACCAGGTCGGAAAGATCTTGTGTCAGGCGGACAATCATCTCTCCCTGAATCAGGTTTTCATCGTCGGCCTGGATGCCGTATACCCGGGAGAGAGCGGAATCGGTTTCGATACCGGGACGGTCGGCTTCCCGGGTGCAGGCGGATATGACCGCCATTCCCAGAATCGCCGTCGTCCAAATCAGTGATTTTCTCATAGTCCTATTGGTTGAGGAAGTCCGTCAGGGTCAGGAGACTCTCGGGATTCTTCCATTTGATCTTATTCTCTTTGAGCCATTTCTTGAAAGCATCCTTTCCAGCGTCGTCCAGGGTTTCCCGGATGGCTTTCTGCGTAGCTTCCACGGTTTTGCCGGGGGTGACGATATAGTAGGATTCCTTCAGGTCCACCGTTTCGCCGTTGTGGCGGCTTTCCCACAGTTCCATGTGATTCTGGTTCACCTTTCCGGCCACGTCGATGGAAGTGAGCCTCCGGGTGGCGGAACTGGTGGTGGAGGAGCCATAGGCTCCGCCGGTATCCCGCAGCCGGTCGAAATCGCCGAGCTGGAGGACCGCGACGAATCCCTTGTCGTTTTTGGCAACCACTTTCATCACGCTGCCATTGACGTTCATGTATTCATCTTCTCCGATCTTCACGAGGAGCAGGTTGTCAGGAACGGCTTCCTTGATCACGCCTTTGTCCAGATAATGGAGCCTTCCGTGCAGGATATGCACATTCAGGTTGAAAACGAGTTTGGAACCGTCGGTCAGATAGACCGTTCCCTCCTTGAATTCCGGATACAGATAGGGCCAGCTGGTGGAATACTCCTGGGCCCGGAGGGTGAGAGCGGCGGCGAAGCAGAGGACCGCCAATAAAAACTTCTTCATCTTCTTGTTCTTTTAATCCTTTATGCAACGGATGGCGTAGGCGTCAGCGCGCCCTCCGTTGGAAATGGGAGAAACGGAGAAAGACCATTCTCCCGTATATTCCTTGATACCGAAGGCCAGGGCGGCTCCCCGGTACGTATCTTTCAGGTCATTGTCCAGACTGGGGGCATTGGTCCAATAATTACCCCACAATCCCACCATGCTGCCCATGAACATGGCATATTGGCCGTTGTACCGGGTCGTGGCGGGGAAGTAGGAAGCAGTCCCCGAAGTCCGGTCCAGGATGAGATGCCATCCATTCTGGAAATCCAGCAGGTTGATCCATCCGTCGCCGTTCAAATCCTGTGCCGCGAATTCCGCCTCGCCGCCCAGGTCGTACCAGTGCATTTCGCCTTCCGTTTCACCGCTCGCCCAGGTAAACCCTCCGGAGGAAGTGATATGGCGGAAGGTCTGGGGATCGGGAACCCGCCAGCCAACCGGACAGGGATCGTAGTAGGTCTTTGTTCCCTTGTTTACATAAACGCCTTCTTCCCGGACGGTACCCATCGGATTGCCCCAGAGCGCCGTGTTGCTTTCGGCCGGGCGGAGCCAGTCGGGACTGGTGCTGTACTGGGCATTGTTGCTGATGCAGACCGTCGGATGCGAGATGGAATAGGCCAGGGTATTGTTTTTCGTATCGTACATGCTGGTGGAGCCGATCTTGACCGGATTCCCGTCGATGTCGTATACTTCGAGGTTCTTCGTGTAGGTGGTTCCCTCATTGAGGATCGGAGATCCCGGAAGCGGGTCTTTCCGGCCCCATTGATAGAGGAGGCCGTAAGAGGAAACGTCGTTCGGATTCTCCATCAAGGCACCGAGATTGAGGTTCATCGCCGTCACGCCCGATTCAACGGGAAGTTCGAGGATTTCCTCCTCGGGCTTCCAAATGTGCCAGCTCCAGATAATCTCCCCGGAGGCGTTGGTAGCAGCGATGAGTGCGTTTCCTGTACCTTTGGTGGTTTCAAAACGGATATTCTCCCCTTCCAGGGAAACGGAGGAAATGAGTCCTTTCCTGGTCTGCCAGACCAGTTTCGCTCCGGCCGGGGAAAGGGCGGCGGGTTCTTTGAGCCCCTCGCATGCGATGCCGTTGCCACGGACGGTGGCCTTGAACTCAAATACCCCGTTATGGGTAATCAGATAGGAATTGGAAGTTTCCTTCTCACTGAGATTTTCCAATTCATACGTAATGTCGGAACCTTTCTGGATGATGCTCACACTCGCTGTCATTTCATAGACTTTCCGGCTCGGGGCATAGACCGTAATATGGGCTTCCCGGTCCACGTCCTTTGTGTTTTCCGGAACGGAGAGGGTAAGGATGTTGCCTGAGGCGGAAGCTTCCAGCCAGTTTCCATCCAGTTCATATTCCCAAGTGGGCATATTCGTCTGGATGGTAATGGGATAGTTCTGCTTTTCCGCGGAAAGCGTCAGTTCCTTGCCGCAATCCAGCGACAGTTCGGGGACGAAAATGGAACCGGACTGGGAAACCGTGACCATTGCGGAGGCCTGGGGAGAGCCTGTCGCCGGTGCAAAGATGCGGACCTTTGCGCTGCGGGGAATGGTTTCTTCATTCGCTGCTGCTGTCAGGGTGAGGCTGGATTTCCCCTTGGTGCCGGAAAGCCAGGAGGCGTTTCCCACGTCAAACCCCCAGTCATCCTGATTGGTGGAGAAGGAAATGGAAACCGTTCCGCCTCCTGCGGAAACGGAATAGGAGTCCGATCCTTCCAGGGTCAGGGAAGGTTCCGGCGCCGGAGCCGTACAGGCTGCGACGAGCAGGAAAAGGAAAAAGCTGGACAGTAGTTGTTTCATTCGTTTTATTTGGCGGCTGAGCGTACAAAGATAAGAAAAAACACAGCACCGTCAAATGGGCGGTGCTGTGCTGTCGGATTCAAAACAGCCTATCGGCCGATTTTGTTCTGGATGTCCGCCTTCACTCCCGTCCGGGGCATTCTGGCCATGCGGGCAGGAACCTCATACTCGTCACTCACTTTCGTAAGGAAGGTCGTGCCGGGACGATAACGATCCCACGTTCCGAGGCCGTTGCAGTAGATGGCCACCGTCTCCTGGAGGGTCAGTTTTCCCTTCTCAGGCATCTGGAAACTGAAGAGATTGCCATCCGTATCCATGCTGAGGGCGAGGACATAGCCAGCCCACTCATACTTGGCGGCACTGCCCTTACCGATTGCGTCGTACCAACCGAACTGCAGCACGCCGGAGTCAGTGTTGAACGTAGCTCCGAAGGACGTATCGAGGTTGGAGAAGGAATCGAGGTCATCGCAGCAGATCGTTCCGGTGAAGAGGTGATGGACAATGACATCCATGCCTTCGTAATCCTCATCATCCTCGGGTGCGGGGGCGATGATGATTCCTTCGTTGGTGAACTCACCGGCATACTGGGAGTCGACCGTCAGCGTGTAGGTACCGTAGATATCCTCCATCTCATATCCGAAGGAATACAGGAACGGTCCGATGACGAACGCATTGCTGACGTTTCCGTAGATGTCGGTCAGGAAACCTTCCGGAATGGTGATGGTAATGTTCTGTCCCGGAACCGGGTCCGGACGGCCGGACATGGCGTTCGGATAAGCCAGGGCGCAGTTGTAAGTACCGTTCCAGCCGTAATCATACGGACCGGGCGTGGTGTAGGTGTGGGATTCACCAGCTCCTTCATACACGATGCTGTAGCCTTCGATATCCTTGGTCGTAGCGGGAACGGTGGCCTTGAAGTGGATGTAATCCTCCGGAACGGAGATCCAGATCGGAGCCATGAGGTCGGAGACACTCTCCAGTTCCGCCTCTTCACCCTCTGCACTGTAGAGGGTGAGGTCGAAGTTGACGGTATCCTGGCGGCCGGTGATACCCTTGCTGGCCAGTTTGCCATCCTTATCCGCACCAAAACCACTCTCCATGGCATTTACCGGATTGCCCACGGCATCCTCAAAAGCGCCGGCGGGATAGCTCACGGCGAAGTAGGCACCGTTGGGAATAGGCTCGTCAAACTTGAACGTAGCGACGTTTCCATCAGCGGTCACAGTCGCTTTCACGCTGCCGACCGGCTTGTTCTCCAAGATGTTGTACTCGGCACCGCTGGGGGTGTTGATGGCATAGTAGTTGACCGTAGCCCTCTTGCCGGTGTACTTGATGGGCTCGGAGAAGGTGACCGTCATCGTGTAGTCTTCATAAGTCGCGGATTTGGGAGCAGGAATCTCCGCATCGGAGGTGGTGACCTTCTGGCTGACCACTTCACCGACAGTACCCTGCTGGCTGGCCGCTACGGCATAGACCGTATAGACCGTATTGCGGGCAAGTTCCGTCAGTTCGATGGTCTTGGACGGAGACTTGGCATAATCCACGGTACCGGCGGCCACGGCGTTTTTGTAACCGACCTTCAGAAGGGTGGTGGGATTCAGGTCCTGGGGAGCGCCCGGAAGGACGGCGTAGGAGTAGAATCCGGTTCCGGCCTGGGCCGCGATGGTGGCGGCGAACCCGGTGTCTTCCACCCCGCTCACCGTGATGGCGGGAGAGGTGGGATTGACAACGGCATCAGACTGCTCATCTTCAAAGGTGGTACAACCGACGACGGCTGCCACCGCGAGGAGACTGAGAAGA
>JAEEGK010015526.1_pt1 | contig 16865 bp, 11 predicted proteins | sample 8958771 | NCBI WGS metagenome assembly JAEEGK01 (sample SAMN16246547, study PRJNA631951) | gut metagenome | biome: gut microbiome; feature: rumen; material: SC-attached | host: Bos | place: Iran: Karaj | collected 2018-10 | reverse complement strand
CGAAGCTATTGCCAGCGGAGAATGTAAAATCGTAGCGCTTTGTGATGTGGATCAGAGATTTCTTAAATCTACAGAAGAGCGTGTCAAAGACCTTACTGGAGATACTCCTAAAACATACGGAGATTATCGGGAACTCCTGGAAAAAGAAAAACCGGAAATCGTTATCATTGCGACTCCAGATCATTGGCATCCACTGATTTTTATTGATGCCGTAAAACATGGAGCACATGTTTATGTAGAGAAACCAATTTCCCACACAGTATTGGAAGGTGCAGCAATGGTCAAAGCCGCGAGAGCTGCCAACCGAGTCGCTGTCGCAGGAACACATCGCCGTGTTTCTCCTCATAATATCAGTGCTCGTGAGTTCATTCGTTCCGGCAAACTGGGGAAAATTGGTTTAGTCAAAGCATTTGTTAATTATGGAGGAGGTCCTGAAAAGCCTCTTAAAAACATTGAACCGCCCAAAGAACTCGATTGGGATATGTGGTGTGGACCAGCTCCATTGCGTCCTTATGCTGGTGACATCAAAAATCCTTGGGGCGGAGGCCCACATCCACGCGGATTCCGCTCTTATCTGGATTTTGCCAACGGACAGCTCGGTGATTGGGGAGTTCATTGGATCGACCAAATCCAATGGATCCTAGATCTCACACAACCTAAACGAATCTTCTCTATGGGTGGGCGTCCGGTTCGCGGGCCAGTCATTTTAACAGATACAGAACAGACGACAGATGTCCCCGATCATCAAATCGTTACATGGGAATATGAAAATGGAACACAAGTCTATTGGGAACATCGCCTATTTGCTGGCAACAACCAGGAAAAAGGTGAAAATGTAGGCTGCTACTTCTATGGCACAGAGGGTGTTTTACATCTTGGATGGCTTAGCGGATGGGCATTCTATCCCTCTTGGAGAGGAGATGTTATAAAGCAGAGTGCCCAACTTCATCAACCAGATGATCAGAATATCAAAGAAAATTGGGCTAATTTCCTGGAATGCATCAAAACAGGTAAACGGCCTGAGAGCGATATTGAGGCAATCTATAACGCAACTGCCTCTTGTTTGCTGGGAATGCTCTCATTGAAACTAGGCCGTGCTGTCAACTGGGATGAGTCAAAGTGCGCATTCATCAATGATCCCGAAGCGGATGCCCTCCTTAAGAGGAAATACCGCGGATCTTGGGAATACCCAACCATTTAGAAGAACTTGAGATAAAAAAGCCAAAAGAGGGATAGAAACTGTCCCTCTTTTTTATAAGACGTAATCCTCTATCGCTGATTGTTTAACCAACGCATGACCAGCTGATTGACTTCTTTAGCACGAACAATACTGTCGGCTTCTGTATAACAGCGAAATTCTGGAGCATTACCAGAAGGACGCAAATGTATAATGAGATTTGAATCAAATATCATGCGTACTCCATCGGTATAATCTGTGGAAACAAGATTGCCAACAGAATTAAACGACAAGTTCACCTGATTCTGAAGAGCTTCTTTGGATAAATTCTCTGAAAATAAGTCCAAAATCCGTTTTGAAGACTCTTGCGAAAAATTCTGAAGTCGATCACTGTATGTATAGCGCTGGGGAAGTTTTGCAACTAATTGAGATAAACTCATTCCCTGCTGTTTTGATAATATCGTAATCCCTAGTAAATAGATAAGTGCATCCCGCGTAGGTAATGCAACTAACTTTTTAGCAGCTTTCAGGACAGACGTTTGAAGAAGAAACCCACCATTTGCCTCATATCCTACAACATGACAGGATGAATCTTGTTTTTCTGCGACAATCATTTCTGAAATCACATAAGGGGAACCAATTCGAGTTCTTCTCACTTTTCTAAACAAACCACATTTCTCTGCAGCAGTATTACAGCTAACAGGAATACACAATTCTTGGGCTCCTAAAAAAATAGAGCAAAGAATACCTCCAACATCACCTCTTAGCCATTCACCATTTTCATCAGCCAAAAGCGGACGATCACTATCACCATCTGTCGAAAAAATAGCATCTAACTGGTATTCCCTAGCCCATCTTTTTCCTAATTCAATATCTTCAGCACGAATCGCTTCTGTATCAACTGGAATAAATTTTTCAGAGCGACCTAATACCTTAACTTCAGCACCTAATGACTGAACTATTTCCGTTACCAGATCACGGCCCACTGCGGAATGTTGATATACTCCTATTTTCAATCCTCGCAAAACGTCAGATGAAAAGAAATTCAAGTAACGAGCTTTATATTCGTCTGCTGCGGTTTTATCAACAGGTCTTTCAATTTGATATTGTGCAAATACGCTTCCGGTTTCATCAAAAAGATTCTCATCTATCTCTACAATTTGCGAACGAATACCAGCTTCATCCTCCTTTAATATTTCACCCGCACATTTATTGAATTTTATTCCATTACGATCTGCCGGAATATGACTTCCCGTAACCATGATAGCCGGAATAGAATGTGTTATCCCATACAATGCAACTGCTGGTGATGGTATAAATCCACAATTTACAGGACAATACCCTTTTCTTTGAACAGCCAGCATGACCGCATTCATGATTCGTGGTGTGCTTGGACGTAAATCTCCAGCAACCGCAATCAAATTATTCTTTCCAGGTCTTATCTCCCCTTTACATTCTAAATACTGAATAAACCCAACAGTATAAACAAAGCAAACACGATCTGTCATATCGGCTACCAAGCCACGAGCACCACTCGTTCCAAATTTCACTTTGGATTCTGACATCAAATCTTGAATAGAAACAGTCATTTTCTTATGTTATTTTTTCTTGTAACGAAATACAGCAAATGCCACCAATATCAGCTCTATCAAAACAAAAGCTCCGACAAACGCTTCACCACCAACACCAAAACCGTAACTATGCTTACCAGTACCAAGTAAATAGTTTACTCCATAGCCGGCCATGATGATCCCTTGAAAAGCAAGCACACTCGCAGCATTCAGTCCAAAACCACCGATCCATTTCGTATAACGTGCATGTAAGACCCCTAAATAAAGCAGTAATGCTATTAATGCCCATGTTTCTTTGGGATCCCATCCCCAGAAACGTCCCCACGCTTTTTCAGCCCAAAGTCCCCCTAGCAGAGTTCCAGCGGCTAAAAACAAAACTCCTATTTGCATTGTGCGGTAGTTGAATCTTGTCAGTTTATCTATCGATTGCAGATCACTTGGATAAAACAAATAGCGCACCATTGCAACGTGGCCTATTCCCATAGCCTGTAGAAAAGCGGCATATCCGATGGTGATCGTTATCACATGCACCGTCAGCCACCAATTCGATTGTAAAACAGGAACTAAAGGCTGGATAGTCGGATCAAAAACAGCAGGTAGATTATCTGCCAAGATCAATGTGATTGCAGCCACTACAGATGATGCCAATGCAAAAACTTTCTGGCGATAAATCAGTTCATAAATAAGAGCTATGAATGAAGCCCCAAATGCCATAAAAACCAGCACTTCATACATGTTCGTTACAGGGGCACGTCCTGAAATAAAGGATCGCAAAGTAAAACCAATTATTTGAAATAAGATCGCTACAACAAATAATCCCATTGCCACACCATAAGCTCCGAACTTCTTACCTTCTTCTCTAGTGAAAAGAAGTAAAATAAAACTTAAAAGAAAAAGGATCCATGCAACACGAAATGGATGTAAATGTGTATATAAAAGCTCCAGTCTGATTTTTAAAAGTTCTGACCTGACTTTTGAAGTTGGGTAATGCGGTCCAACCAGCAATTGCTGCAACTCCAAATGGAACTCCCCAACACTGCTCAAAAACAACTCATTATTTTCCATTTGGTATGCATTTCTCAGATTAGCATAAATATCTTGCAAATTCTTGCCCTTTTCTCCATAGATTTCATCACACTCATCAACCGTTATCCAATGGCCTTGACCTTCCACCGGAACCCAGCAAAAAGCTTCAGAAGTCATTAAAAGCTCCAACTGATTTAACTGTCTAGATAGTGTTTTCCCTTCTGCTGCTAATTTTTTATCATAACCCGACTGAGTTTCATTGGTACTTAAAAGCTCTGTTAATTTTCTGGAAACATCTGGATTAGAACGGATTTGATGATGACTGAAAAATTTCTTATCAACAGGTAGTCCTAACCTTTCCTTCAGTGGAATATAAGATACCTTTATAATTTCTTCATTCAACCAATTATTTGTCCCTAAGGCAAAATCGCTCATTATTTCCAATGCCGTCCATTTATGATGTTCTGAGTCATACCATTTGGAACGCCCTGTCAATTTCACCAAATTTTCTCGGGCATAGGTATCAAATGGTTTTTTCCTACCTCCGTCTTGAATGATCAAGGTATTCATTGACTTTACGGAGATATTCTTTTTAATGACAGCCTGACCTTCTCTCGCGAAAAAGAGAAAAAACAGTAAAAGAAAAAAACAACTAACTTTCTTCATTTTCTATATCTGAGTTGATAATGATCTTCTTCCGCTCTGACGGATTCCAAAAATACATTAATGTAATCCCAAGTATCATCAAAATCGATCCCAGCCATTTCAACCAGGAACCCGGATCAGCTAAGAGCTGTAAAGTGGATTGTCTTCCTTGCATTCCAATGGAATACCCTGACTGCGAAATTCGATATCCTTGATAACTCATCGGATGATTCATCCAAATTTTTCGTTCTAATGCCTCTCCTGTTTTTTTGTTTGTCACTCGGATCAAACTCTCATAAGAAGCCGGCATATCCGTTCCTTCAAATGTTGGCATATTAAATTTGAGCAAACGAATATTAAATCCCAAAGGAATCTTTTCATCTGTATAAAGGAAAGTCACTGGTACTTTTGAATCTGTATTGGCTGCAGTAATGATCTCAAAAGGCCGATTCCATTGAACAAAAACATTTGTGCTATAACCACTCCCTGACAATTTCAATTCCAAAGCAGGTCGAGAAAATCCCATAGACTCATCTATTGGAACAGGTACGATCTGATTCTTGCTTTCCGCACTTTGAACATAACGTACAACACTCAAACCTGGATTCATCTTCCATCCTCCCAAAGGAACGATCTGATTCAAAGTCAATACCCCAACTTGTCTGGTTTCCCCGGGCCTGCGTGAAATATAATGGAGTTGCTCCCCAGGGCCAGCAATCAAATACACCACACTCGATTCCGCAAAGATACCTACATCCATATCTAACCGATTGAAATCATATGATACTACGAACGAATCAGTATCAGCCCCTTCAATCCTATTCATTCCTAAATCAGGATAATCAGCAAAAACAAACCCAACAGCTTTACAAGGTGAATCTGATTCTCCCTTCCAAGTTACCTCATAATAAACAACAGGATTGTTGGGATCCTGGGACACTGTGACTGGTTTCCCGGATTCTGTATCCATCCGAAAATCAGGGAAGTACTCTTTTAATTCTACGGAAATTTTATCATCCGCAAGTCTAACAACTTTTCCTATATTCTCTTGAACCGGCAAATCAAACTGATTCCCTTCCAAAACAAAACTGAAAATCCCCTTTTCCTTTCCATTCTGATTGCTAGGATCAAGAAACTTTTTTAATTTCTCTTCGGAATCTACCTTAAAAATCCGAATTAAAAGCGGGCCTATCTGCATGATCTGACGTTCAGGATCTCCACTCAATAACCACTCTTTAATGGCATTTTCTTCACCATCAAGCTGAGGGTTCAAGCTAACAAGTAACGCTGGATTAAACTCACCATATCCCTCATTCACAATCAAACGTTCTTCTGTATTGACATATCTCTTAACAAGAGATATTTGAAGAGAATCCGTATCAACCAATTTACTCGTCTGAATAGGAACTGGATGATCGATTGCATTGAGCTTTCTTACATTTAAAGGAACTCTAAGAGAAAGTTTATCTTCAGGCCGTTCTATTTGTAAAATTTCATTTCCAGTTGTCAGACTATCTACAGAATTTCCATTTTCAATCAGTGTAATATAACCTTCTCTTCCACCTAATAGCCCAACAACCGCCCCCAAAAGAATGAATAATATTCCAGAATGGGTTAAAACAAAGCCATACTGTGAACGTTTCCATGGAAATCGAACTAAGGTCGCGCTGGCAATATTCAATCCTAACAGCATCAATAAAGCACAAAACCACCATGAACCATAAAAGGCATATACGGCTGATTCCGTTGATGTATGAGCTTCATAAAAGGTAGCCCAAATCAACACAACGGACAAAACCGCTAACAATATCACAGCCAGTCGTAATGAACCTAAATGTCTTAATAAGTTTTTATACATTCTATGCGCTTTAAAGTTCACTGATCAGCCAGCGATGTTTTCCCCGGCTGGTTCTCTGCATTTCCTCAACTTGGCAAAATGATATCTCGAAATCATCACCTAATTTACTGCGGATCCCCTTTTGTATATTCTCCAGCTGCGAAGGATTAAAATTGTGCGTAGGTTTATAGCGAAACTCTGCGACACCAGGCTGTTTTTGATAGAACTGCACAGCATAAAGATTATCAAAAATCGAATCGTGCATATTGAACATCGTCAGCGAAATCTTACGTCCTGTCGCGCTGATTAAAAACTCTTGCTCTCTGCCGGCAACTTCCACGGCTGCCGTCCACGGAAATTCATGTGGATAATCTGGTGTCGCTAATTTTACATAGTCTCCGGTCCTATATCGAATCAACGGCATTACATTATTATGAAAAGATGTCGCTATTACTTCTTGATACCCTAGATCATCTGGTTCTCCAAATTCCGTATATCCATAAAGAGGCCAAAAATAAAAAAGATCCGTACTTGCTCCTTCTCCCGCCAATACGGCTCTCTCCGAATGTCCATACCAACGATAAACTTTACATCCAAAAGCTCGCTCCAGAATATGCTTCTGTGGAATATTCAATCGTTCCGAGCCGCAAAGCAATGCCTGTAACGGAATTCTCCACGCCTGGTGTGTTCTCTCAAGATACTCTACGATCTGCAATGCCGCAGATGGATATATATGAAGAAAATTTGGTTTAAATCTCTCAATTTGCTCCAAATACTCTGACATCCGTTCATCGGTCAAATGGGCAGAAGACATTAGAAGCCAATTACGTGTAGCGTCATAACTGGAAATCTTTCCTTTTGAGGATTCTGTCGTCACATGTCCTCGAATCAGAACCATCCGTGCTCCTTGTGTCCAACCAACTCTCTGCCACATTGCTTCTAAGAAAGCCTGCTCTTTAGGCCGACTAACTCCTTTCTGCAAATAAAATCCCACAGGAACACCTGTTGATCCTCCTGTTGTGATATAAAGTCTTTCTGACTCTGGATATTCACTGGATACCAGTTCATTCAAATGATCCTGGATATCCCGTTTTTCCAGAAATGGAGCATTTTGAATATCCTCAGTAGAAAGTAAATTTTCCGGATGAAACTTAAATTCCGCAAATTTCTTCTGATACCAAGGGCATGTGGCTTGCGCTCTTAATAAAGTTGTGCGTAATTGTTTAACTTGATACTCCTGGATATCATCTTCATCCCACTCCAACGATTCACGAATCAGTTTTTTGAACTTTGGATATTCCGCGCCCCACTTCCATTTTTGCGGCAAAGCACGATAAACCGCACCCACACAATTTTTCAATCCTTGCGGGATGCGGTCATATATCTTTAGCAATGGATAAAGTCTGTCTTCTAAAGCCATCTGCTTCAATTAAACAGCAAAACCAAAGTTGCCGTAAAGCATTTCTTTGGTTTCGTTGCGTTGAAATCTCACATTATTTCTTTATTGCCTTTATATTGCGCAAATTGATCGGATTCCACTTCCCTTCTGCGGACCTTAGATTAAGTACAACCTTTTTATTTGCAGGGACTTTAAAAGTTCCTAATTTTATGTTGTTCTCGAACTTGGAATAACTACCAGTTGCCTTTATGAATATCTCATTCGACTGATCTGTTCCTACTAATTGTACCTTCAAGTTTGTATCTCCTTCAGTAGCGACACTGGTTAACAACTCAAATTCGCCAGCGGTATCTGATTTAAAAGTCCATGATACAAAATCATTTTTATCAATCCAATAGCCAATATTACTTAGATTATCCGCTTTTTGTTCAACCATCAATGAACCGCTTAAATCCGCATCTTGCACAGATAGTTCAAAATCACTATCGCCCTGTATTTGCAAAGTTAAAGGCTCAACCGTTAGAAAACCATCCAGCTTTAAAGCAATGACTTCTGGTCTTTCCAAATTGCCGGGTACTCTGTCAGGAATCTTTACCACGACACCGCGATCAGTTTTTTCTGTTTGAACCAAGACCGGATCCCACATAGTATTCGCTGAGCGAATATCATTTTTGAGACCAGGCAGGAGCAACGTTCCATCTTCCGGCCATTCAAAGACATGAAGATATAATGTAACACCGTCTGCATCTACACGTTTTGTGCAGCGCCCCCAAGTGAGCTTCTTAAACGGACTGGCTGTCGTTCCATAAATAGCTTCGCCATTGATATGCATCCATTGTCCCACTTCGCTGAAGCAATCAACAGTCTCAACCGGGATACTGCCATCACCTTTAGGGCCAACATTGATCAGATAATTTCCACCTTTAGAAACAATATCGATCAAATTTTTCAAAACTTTTTCCGGAGTCTTCCAGTTTTTATCATGAGCAGAATATCCCCATGTATTGTTCAAAGTCATACAGACTTCCCAATCTTTATCTTTATATCCCGTAGCGGGAATATATTGTTCCGGAGTTTCAGTATCACCATATCCCCCACCTAAACGATTGTTCATGATGATGCTTGGATTGATCTCCCTTGCTAATTTATAAAGTTCCGTAGCTTCTTCATGACTCATTCCAGCCGGAGTATCCCACCAAATAATAGCAATATCTCCATACTTGGTTAATATCTCGCGAGTCTGAGGAATCGCAATTTCATGCAGATATTTATCAAAATCACCTTTTTGGGCATCATCCCATTTAGCTTTATAAGAACCACCTCCGGGATGTGTCCAATCTTGAGCCTGAGAATAATAGAATCCCAACTTCATTCCATGCTTTCGGCATGCAACAGCCAAAGGTTCTATTAAATCCTTCCCATAGGGTGTCGCATCAACAACATCCCAATTTGTCACTTTAGAATCAAACAAAGCAAAACCATCATGATGTTTGGATGTCAGCACAATATATTTCATGCCGGTCTTCTTAGCCATAATCACCCATTGTTCTGGAGCATATTTCACTGGATTAAAATGTTTCGCATATTCCTTATACTCAGCGACTGGAATCTCCATATTCTCCATGATCCATTCCCCCGCTCCCGAAGTCTGCTTTCCGTTGTGAGAACCAGCTGCAACTGCATAAACTCCCCAATGGATAAACATACCAAACTTGGCATCACGCCACCAACTCATGCGAGCATCGCGTTCCGCCTTGCTTTCAACAGTGGGACTATATGTATCTGTTGCATCTGCCGCAATTAATAAACTGTTTGGATAAAGGCACGCAACCGCTGCCATCACACATACAATTCTCGGTATGTTCTTGCTAATTAAAATTTTCTTATAATCTTTCATCATAGGATCTACGCATATTAAAATTGAGGATTAAATAACTGAAAATGGCTGCCGAACAAGGATTCGAACCTTGACAAACAGTTCCAGAGACTGCTGTGCTACCGTTACACCATTCGGCAAAGCGGGATTGATGATACCTTTTCAAAAAAATTCGTCAAGACTAGAGCATCAAATTGATAAAAAAACATATTGGTCTCATCCCTGAAAAATGATCATTCCTGAAAAAAATAAAAAGTCAAAATTCCCAATAACTCTACAAAAACATCTGTACATTAGCATTTTACTACAAATAATCAAAATCAACATATCACAGCATCCTTTCCATATTGCTAACAAGCTTAGATTCAAGATATAATAGCACGTCAATAATTTTATAGAATTAAATCCTTTAATGTTGCATTTCAATAAATTCTCTTTTACAATTTAGCCATGGTGTACCTGAAAATGGGTAAGGTATGGGTATTCATCGCAGGCATTGCTGTAGCAGTCACACTCACAGGTTGTGGAGGTGTGTCTGCTTCGCATGCTGTTTCCCCTGCCTCATTTTTTCTCCCAGGTTTGGTGAAAAATCAATCTTCAACAGAAGGTTCTCAAAAATCATTTATTGAAGCTTCTGATTTTCATAATAACTCTGCTGACATTGAACAATCTGAAGTCGTTTTATTGGTTTCAGAATAATTAAAATAAAAGATAAAAGATCGGCTTTCTCATAAAACGAAGTGTCTGATTTTTCTCTATGCGCTTTCCGTTAAAAACAACATTAAAAATTGCTTCCCATCTTATTAAGCACAAGTTGTTAAGGACTCCTCGCTTTGCCTTAGTTCTTCAATTGGAACCTTTGCATACTTGTAATCTCGCCTGTACCGGATGTGGCCGAGTTCGAGAATACTCCACTAATATAAATCACCGAATGACTTTAGATGCCTGCCTAGATGCCGCTAATCAATGTGATGCTCCTATGGTGTCTATTTGCGGAGGTGAACCGCTCATCTATCCTGAAATCGAGCTATTGGTGGAAGGTCTTCTTGCGCAGAAGAGAATTGTTTATATCTGCACCAATGGTATCTTGCTGAGACACAAGCTAAAAGAATATATAGCCTCGATCTACTCCCCTGAGAAGGAGGCTCTTATAAAAGATTTGATCGCAAAAGATCTCATTTCTGAAGAAGATGCCGCAACTATTCGCAAAGGAAACGACAAACCTGTTATCCGTCCGAATGAATGGACTTATTGGAACTTACATCTCGATAGTACCGAACGCACTCATGATTTGATTGTGGAACGTGAAGGTGTCTTCCGTGAGGCGGTAAGTGGTATTCGGCTCGCAAAAGCTTTAGGATTTCAAGTAGCAACGAATACAACCGTCTATAGACAGACAGATATGGATGATCTGGAACACTTGCTGGAATATCTGTCGTGGATTGGTGTAGATGGCCATACCATCAGTCCTGGATATGATTATGACGCTGCAAAAATCGATATGGCAAAACGCTTAGGAAAAAATCCGGAAGAGTTTTACCTCTCACGAAAACAAACTCGCGAAAAGTTTAAAGATTTTCAACGATGGGCTAAAAAATTCCCTCTTTTTGGAACCGCTGTTTATCAGGAGTTTTTAGTCGGCAAGAGAGAACTTTCCTGTACAGCCTGGGCCATTCCAACAGTAACTCCGAAAGGTTGGAGATCTCCTTGCTATATGCTGGCAGACACGCATTATCCCACATACAAAGAACTGCTTGAGAAAACAGATTGGAATAAATACGGAGTAACGACCACAGAAATTCGTGATCCACGCTGTTCCAACTGCATGGTACACTGCGGGTTTGATCCATCCGGTGCCCTTGGGGTTGACGGAAAATTTGGAGATAATTGGAAAAACTTTAAACTTAATTTCAGTCCTCGTCCTCCTCGCTGTAAGGAGGGAGCAAATGTAAATCCGTTCAACGGCGTCTCCGCTGGCAACGGACATTTAACAGGTAAAAGCAAATTGTAATAGATTTGATAAGAACAAATTAAGCATTAAACAATAAGATAGATAATAAGATGACTCTTTTTCTTTCTCCCCCCTCTTTTGATGGTTTCGACGGTGGGGCTGGTTCGAGATATCAAGCACGTCGAGAAATCCGATCTTTCTGGTATCCTACATGGCTTGCCATGCCGGCAGCATTAGTGCCTGACAGCAAACTGATGGATTGTCCACCACATGATATCAATGTGGAGGAATGCTTAAAAGAAGCAAAGAAGTACGATAACGTCATCATTCATACTTCTACTCCCTCATTGCCTAATGATTGTAAAGTCGCTGAGGCAATCAAAGAACAAAAGCCCTCAACACGCATTGGATTTATTGGGGCACACACAATGGTTCTACCGGATGAGACATTGAAAAGTTCTTGGGCTATTGACTGGGTCGGTCTTCGTGAATTTGATTATACCTGCAAAGAAGTTGCAGAAGGCAGGCCTTTATCAGAAATCAAAGGCTTGGTTTATAAAAAAGATGGTAAAATCATTCGTAATGCAGATCGTGAGCTCATTCCGGATTTGGATGCTCTTCCTTGGGTAACTGATGTTTATAAAAGAGATTTAGACATTACTAAATACTCCATCGGTTATTTGAAAGAACCTTATGTTTCACTTTACACGGGACGCGGTTGCCCATCTCAATGCACATTCTGTCTCTGGCCACAAACAATTGCAGGACACCGCTATCGCACTCGTTCAGCAGATAATGTTGTCGCTGAAATGGCTCATGCGCAAAAACTTTTTCCCGAGGTAAAGGAATTTTTCTTTGATGATGACACCTTTACGGCAAACTTGCCTCGCACTCGTGAAATCGCCACAAAACTCAAGAAGCTGGGTCTAACCTGGTCTTGCAACAGTCGTGCAACTGTTGATTACGACACCCTGAAAATTATGAAAGATTCTGGTTTACGTCTGCTTTTAGTAGGATATGAAACTGGCAATCCTCAAATTCTGAAAAATATCAAAAAGGGTATCACTATTGAGCAAGCTAAAAAATTTACTAAGAATTGTCACGATCTTGGGATCGTTATCCATGGTACATTTGTTCTGGGAATGCCGGGTGAAACTCATGAAACGATTGAAGAAACAATTCAATACGCCATGGAACTGGATGTGTTCAGCATTCAGGTTTCATTGGCCGCTCCATATCCGGGAACAGAACTCTATGAGGAAGCAAGGAAAAACGGTTGGTTCGCAAACAGTAAAGATCATGACAGGAAACTTACTGATGAAGGTATCCAGCAGTGTGCTCTGGAATATCCCAATTTGAGTAAAGAAGAGATTTTCGATTCTGTTGAACGTTTCTATCGACGTTATTATTTGCGTCCGAGACCGATTCTAAGGATACTCAAAACAATGCTTCAAGACAGAAAAGTAATGGTACGCCGTTTACGTGAGGGATATGAGTTCTTCAGTTTTATGGCTACGCGCAAATCTGATTAGTGATTAGCTGGTTATGAACTTTTTTATCCGCTGGCTCTTTAACAAGAAAATCCGTGAGGCTTTTGAATATCGCAAAAGTATCTTGAAGCTCCTCCACGCTCATGAAGACCTGATTCCCGCAGAAGAAGTTATTCAAATACGGGAAAAGGCAGACATACTCTATAGGACTCTTCATGAAAACGGATCAAAGGAAGAAATCGATTCTGCGGTTGAGGCTCTTGAAAAAGATGCTTGCGCGTATATCAAACCTTATCCTAACGCAACTCTTAGAGATACCTTTGAAGTCGCATTGGTTGCAGTGGCAATCGCGTTGGCAGCCAGGACTTTTCTAATTCAACCTATGAAGATCCCAACAAGTTCTATGCAGCCCACTCTTTACGGAGTCACTGCGGAGAACTTGAAAGAAACTCCAAACTCCGAGATACCCAATTTCTTGAGACGATTCATAGATACATGGGTTTATGGTATAGATTATCATCACCTGACTGCGAAATGTGATGGAACTCTGTCCGCTGTAGAAAAGCCGCAAACTGTTCTGCCCTTCGTAAAAAAACAACGCTTCCTGATCGGAAATGAATGGCATACTCTCTGGTTTCCTCCGACAAGCCTTCCCGCTTCCGGCTCTGCCGTGGACTACCAAGCTCTTATTTATTCCGATGTTCAAATAGGACAATCTTTTAAAAAAGGTGAAGATGTAATCAAACTAAAAGTTAAAACAGGTGACCACCTTTTTGTAAACCGGCTCCTTTATAATTTCAGAAAACCACAAAGAGGTGAAATCATAATCTTTGAAACATCAGGAATTCAAGGTCTTCAGCAAGACACTTTCTACATTAAACGCCTTGTTGGTACTGAAGGTGACGATATCCGGATTGGAGATGACCGCCATCTCATCGTGAATGAAAAACGCATTGACGCAACCACTCCACACTTTGAAATCATATATGGATTTGATCCCAATCAGCCTTATGTACCTAATTGTTACTTTGGCCATGTAAATGCAAAAGTCTCCAGGGAAAATAATAACTACATGAGAATGTTACCTGAATTTGAAGACTCAACCACTACATTCCATGTCAGGCCTAAACATGCTTTGGCAATGGGCGATAATACTATGAATAGCTTTGACTCTCGTGCCTGGGGTGATTTTGAAATAAGTAAAATTATTGGTCGTTCCGGATTTGTCTATTGGCCCATTAGTGAGCGCTGGGGATGGGGGTATAGGTAACCTATTCTTGTTCAGGTTGAATTTTTCTAAATTTCTTTAGTAAAAGATAAGAGAAACAGAATCCTAAAAGGGCAGCAATCAACCCTAGTGTAAGACTGCCCACCGCATACTCCATAAGAGATTCTCCAATGGGTTGTCTTGTTACATTTTTAAGGGTAACAGTCACGGGCTTATTGAATATCCAGTTCCCCATCACAAAACCGCCATACAGAACAAAAGGAATCAATGGAGGAAGGCTGATATTGGAACTTGCTATTGCCACAATCTTATTCAACTTAAAAAAATGCGCGGCGACACCAGCTAAAATCATGTGATATCCCCAAAATGGTGAAACACCAAAAAAGAAGCCTAATCCAATAGACGCGGCCATTTTTACATTGGAGTCCTTAGAATGAGTTATGTTATCAGAAATAAATTTCTTTAGGTTTGCCCAGTTTAATTTCTTAAGAAAACTCATTGTTATTAAGGAGGATTAGAGAAACAAATTGATAAAAAATTGCGGAAAACATCCCCCAAAAAGAATTAACACAGCCCCCAAAATGAGAACCAAACGCGTTGTAAAATAAGGTTCTCTCACAAAAAGATCATCAACATTCTCTTCTGTTGTCTTATTGTAAGCTGCTTTTAAAATCTTTAGATAATAATAAAGTGAGATAACACTTGTCGCAAAACCAATGATAACTAAATAAAGTAAAGGGAAACTGCTTTCGCTCACTTTTAACGCCCCCAAAAAGAGATAGAACTTTCCAAAGAATCCGGCAAGCGGAGGTATGCCAGCCAATGATAAAAAGAATATAATCAATGCCAATGTTATACCCGGCATCTTCTGCCCTAACCCAACGAAAGACTCGATGTTATCGTTTCCTCTGTTATTCAATATAATGCTCGTAACACCAAAGGCTCCAATTGTCGCCAATGCGTAAAATAAAGTATAATAAATGATAGGAGCCAGTCCCAATGCCTCTATCGCGGTTATTCCAACAAGGATGTATCCCGCATGGGCAACAGCTGAATAGGCTAACAACCGGCGAACACTCTTTTGAGCTAAAGCCGTTAAATTTCCATATATCATTGAAATAACCGCAACAATAGCAAGAATAGGCTTCCAACCCGGTAAAGGTTTTATGATTTCATCTCCTTTTTGAACAACTGACGGAATCCCCCACTCCATAGATGTTGGGGCTAAGGCATTCAAAAAAATCATACCTGTAATAAAAAAACAGGCAATTTTGGATGCACTCGCGATAAACGCTGCAGAAGGAAGAGATGCTCCTTCATAAGTATCTGGAGCCCACAAGTGAAATGGAGCCACCGTCAGTTTGAACCCCAATCCAACAACGATCATCACAAAAGCTATGACCAAAAGAGCATCCATAGGCTGTGTCGCCAAAGACGCATTTATTTCACTGAATTTAATGGAACCGGTCATTCCATAAATCAAACTGAACCCAAAAAGCAAAAACGCTGAAGACATGCCTCCAAACATAAAATACTTTAAAGAAGCTTCCGCTGTAACAGGATCATCTTTTTTCAGGCTTGTCATCAGATACATGGATAAAGCCGCAAGCTCTAAAGCTATGAAAGCAACAAGTAAATTGGAAGAACTCACAAGAAGCATCAACCCTATCGTTGAAAAGAGCAGAATACATGAATATTCTGCCTTATTTATATAAAGAGGATCTTCCCTTGTCAGCATCAATGAGAAAATAGTCAAAATTATAATTCCCATTTTAACACCCAGAATAGAAGCATTCACCTGTATTCCATTCAATTCTATAAGGGTATTGCTCTCAATTTTTAATATATACTGAACGAAAAAGATAGATCCTAACGCTAGAACACTCCCTATCACAGATAACATGACAGAAAAATTCTTACAAGGGCAGCGTTTATCCAAATTAGGATTAAAACCGGCAAAAAGTGCACACATCGCAACCAAAGACAGAATAACCTCTGGTACAAGTAAAATAAGCAGGGAATAAAATTGATTTCTCATAGAAGCAGTTTAATCAATATAAGTCGTTACATCATGGATTGAACAGCAGGAGCGATAAAAGCTAATAACACATTAGGATAAATTCCTACAACGAAAGAAATTGTAATCAAAAAAACTGCACCAATTTTTTCCGGCAAAGAAATTGGAAGTACAGGCTCCTTCAGAGACACAGGAAAAGACGTTTTCTCTTTACCCAAAAACGCCAGATTAATTGCTCTCAAAGTATAAACCACACCAAAAATGAGTCCCAATCCTATAAATAATGTTAATAGGGGATAAACATTCCAACATCCCAGCATGACTTGCAGTTCAGCCCAAAATCCACTAAAACCGGGCATTCCCATGGATGCCGCACCACTCAAAATAAAAATAACCGATGCAAACGGAATGACATTCATAAGCCGCATCCGATGTAATTGTGTCAGGTCTCTGGTATGAGTTCGCTCATAAACCATTCGGCCTACTACCGCGAATAACAAGCCGGCAATGATTCCGTGAGAAAACATCTGCAGAACAGCACCATTCCAGGAAACTTCATTTGCTAATACCAAACCCAAAACAACAAATCCCATATGGCTTACCGAGGAATAGCCGATAACGAATTTAAAATCTTTTTGAGTAATAGCC
>JAEEGK010015522.1_pt1 | contig 16868 bp, 12 predicted proteins | sample 8958771 | NCBI WGS metagenome assembly JAEEGK01 (sample SAMN16246547, study PRJNA631951) | gut metagenome | biome: gut microbiome; feature: rumen; material: SC-attached | host: Bos | place: Iran: Karaj | collected 2018-10 | reverse complement strand
CCCAATCCCCCAATCCCCAATCCCCAATTTTTGATTATTTTTTGTTTTATTATTCATTTTTTTAGAAATTTTTAAAGAAAAATAATTAAAAAATTAAATTGGAAAAAATTATCAAATTATTTCAAATTATAAGAAAAATATTATTTATTGTTTTGATTTATTTCTCCATTTTGCCAAAGAAAATCAAGATTTAATACAATATTAAATATTAGTTTAACCAATAATTTTAAAAATATTTTTGTTTATTAATTGAAAATAAAGACAAAGAGAATATAATTCAAGAAAATAAGGAAAAAAAATAAAAAATGAAAATAAATATGTGTTCTAAAGTAAATATTACAAAATAAATATAAATATGCTTTCTTCTTCATATTCAAAAAATCATAAATTAAAAATTTTACAAAAGACAAGAATAAAAATCTTTATATATTCAAAAATTTTATAATTACAAATTCTCTTAATTTTATAAAAGAATTAATTCCTTATATAAAATTGAATTTTAATTATTTTTTTTCTTTTTTTATTAAATCTATTTTTTATATATTACAAAAATTTATGGAAAATTTAAGCACCAAAAATTCAAATCAAATAAAATTATCTTTTTGGATAAATGGCAAAAATGAAAAGCATATTTTTTCAATAAACTTAAAACAAAGAATAAATAATTTAAAAAAATTAAAAGAATATATAAATCTCGTAAAACATTTTACAAAAAATTTCGAAAAAATGAAAATTTTTAATGAAAAAGGAATGGAGATTGATGATACAGATATAGAACATTTCACAAATAATGAATTATTATATTTAAGTATTGATGGTTCTAATTTTAATGTAATTAATTATGTAAATCAATTTCAAATAATTAAACCAATTAAATCGGGAGGTTATGGTGAAGTATTATTAGCCAAAAATATTATAACAAATAATTTAGTTTCAATAAAAAAAATTGATTTACAAGGTTTTTCAACTGATGATTTATATAATATATCAAGAGAAGCATTATATCTTTCAAGTTTAATTCATAAAAATATAATTAAAATGTATTGTAGTTATACATATAACAATTGTTTATATAATGTAATGGATTTTGCAGAAGGAGGAGAATTAACACAATTAATTAATTCTTCAGAAAATATTTCTGAAAAGAAAATAAAAGATATTTTCAAACAAATTCAAGAAGGTGTCAAATTTATTCATGGAAAAAATGTAATTCATAGAGATTTAAAACCAAATAATATTTTATTTTTAGATAAAGAAAAAAATCATGTTGTTATTATTGATTTTGGTATAAGTGGAATTTCAAATGGATTAAATAGAGAAATTATAAAAGCTGGAACTTTTAAATTTACTCCACCTGAAGTTTTATCAAGAAATAATTATCAAAGTTCAAATAAAATAGATATTTGGGCTTTAGGAGTTATTCTCTATTTAATGATTTTTAAAACTTATCCTTTTAATGGTGAAAATAATAAAGAAATACTTAAAAAAGTTGAAAAGGAAGAATTAACTTTTCCTAATGAATATAAAATTAAAAAAAGTTTGGCTAAGTTATTAAAAGGAATGTTTGAAAAAAATCCAAAGAAAAGAATTGATATAAATGATTCATTGTTTGATTTATGGTATAATGATGAATCAGATGATTATGAAAGTTTTTCAAATGATAAAAAAGAAATAAAATTTAGAATGATTCCTCAATTAAGTAATGAAAAAGAAAAAGCTCCTTCTTATTTAAAAACAACCAAATCTATAAGTTCAAAATCATCTCGTTTAAATTCCTTCAGAAAAAATACTTTTTCTTAAATATAATATCTTTTATTTTTTTTCCTTTTTTAAATTTATTAAAATTATTTTATTAAAAATTATGAATTTATTTAATTTAAAATAATATAAGATTAATGTCTTTTTCAGTCAATCATGCTAATTCTCTTTTACCTAAAATTATTATGAAAAATAAAGAATTCACTGATAGAATATTAAATAAAATGAAAGGTCATGAAATTTTTAATGATTTTGATTTAAAATTTTCTAGTAATTTAAAAAAGATTATTTCTTTAAGTGAGAAAAGAAGACAAAATATTAAAACTGGAACTTTATTAAAAAATGTAATTGATAAAAATATGATACAATCAAATGAATTATCATCAGAAATAATAAATCATTCTTCTTACAGAAATATAAATAATTTATTGAAAGAAAGAAAAAAATTAAAAAAAGTAAGTTCTGAACCAATTTTAAAAGATGTAAGAATATTAATTAATGATTTAATTAATTCAAAAAATACTTTTAAAATTGATTTGAATAGAAGAAAAAAATTATATGAAGCTGAACAAGTAATTAATCCTTTTGATAATTTAACAAATAAAGAAAAATTATTTAAAAATAAAGAATTAATTAATAATAAATTAACAGAAGATCATAAAGTATTAAATAATTCTGTAAATATTTATTTAACTCAAATGAATGATATTTATAATAATTATGAAGAAAAAGTAAAAAAAAAAGAAATGTCAATACATCAAATTCAAAAAGCAATTGATTTAGAAAAGAAAAAAGTTAAATTTCCTTTAAAAAAATCTGAATTATTATATTATCAAAAGAAGAAAGAAGATAAAAAAATGAAAACAAAGAAAATAATAATAGATAAATTTAAAATTAATATAAATAAAATTCTTTCTTTTTCAAAAAATGGTATTAATTCAAAAAAAACAAATGATACAAATTATATAAATGAAAATCAGGGTTCATTATTTTTATCTCCGGTAAACATTATTTCAAATGATTTACATATAAATCATAAAGACTATGAAAATACACCTAAATTAGTATATAAACAAGCTTTAAGAAATTACAATATAAAGGAAAATTTTGAGGAAAAAAATAAATGTATTAGTAATATGATTGATTTAAATCTTCCTTCTTTTGAAGAATATAATAGAATTATTAAATCTAAAATTACTGCTTTTAGATTAAATAATTATAATAAAAATAATGAAGAAAAATATATTGAAACTAATAAGAGTGAAGATGAAAAAGAAATTAATAATGATGAAAATAATTTTGAATTAATTAAAAGAAAAAAAATAAAAGAAGAAATTAAAAATTTAATTGAAGGTGCAAAAAAAAATAATAATGAAGAAAAATTAGAAGATAATGAAAGTAATAATCTAAAAAGAGAATATGATTTAATTAATTTAGTTCCTGAAAGAAAAATAAATAAATTCACTGATGAATATTCTTTTAGAGAAAATTTTAATAAAATGTTAAAAAATATTCATACTCTTATTAAACATAAATCAATAAAAAAAAATGTTCTTGAACAAATCATCAATAATTTTTATTTTGAAATGGAAGAAGAAAATAAACAAAAAGAAAAAGAATTAAGTGATTTATATTTAAAGCAAAATAAAGAAAAAGGATTAAATGTTCATCAAAGAAAAATTCTAAAAAATTTAAAAAAAATAGATTTTTTAAACAATTCAACAATTGAATCAAATAATAATAGTATTCTGAATTATTCTAAAAGATCAAATGAACAAAGTATATTATCATCTGATAATAATTATAAAAAAAATAATATTTTAAATCATAATTATGAAATAGTGGATACTACTATTAAAATAAATAAAATACCAAAAGATTTAAAAAATCAATTTTATTATAAAGAATTTTTGGAGCATAAAAAAAAAGTAGAAAGAAACAGTAAAAGTTAAATAATTATAATTTTTTATAATAATTATAATTGTAAAATATTTAAATAAAAAATGGAATAATTGCATTTTTTTCTGGTTTATTTAAGCCTTTCATTTTTCCTTTTTCTTTTTCTTTTATTTTTACACTTTTGTGAATAAGGGAATATATAATTCCTAAAGTAAAAATAAAAAGCGATAGAGTTTCTATAAAAATAAGAAAACAAACCCAAGTTAAAACTTCAAAAAAATAAAAAGGGCAATAAACATATTTGAACATTCCAAAATTTGTGTTGTTATTATTATAATACACTAAATATATGAAATTCATATATTCACAAAAGAAAAAAAAAATAAAAAATATATACCTTATATTAGACCAATTAGGTTCTATATATTTTTCATTAAAAATGTCTTTACCACATATAATTGAATAAAAAAGCCAATAAAAAATACAATTCAAAAATAAATTAGAAATTGAAATTGTATTATTTTTATTTTTCATTATAAAAACTCCTTCAAATATTCTTACTAGAAAATGAATAGTAGACATTATCATTGTAAATCTTTGTGTTAAATTTTGCTTAAAATCAGAGTTATTGTATAAATATATAAAATAAAATAAAGGAAAACTATATTGAATAATATATCCTATTGATTTATTGATTTGATATCCTGAATCTGAAATATGAATTTCACAAAATTTATTAAAATTGTTATATGAAAAAATCGTATTTGATAAAGAAGATAAATCAATGATTTCACCTGTTAAAGTATTATATAATTGAAATTGAAGTCTATTAAATTCAAAATTTTGGTTTTTAGGAAGTGATTTAAATATTATATTTTTAATATCATAAATTGTATCATGGTCATTAATAATTATGTATGTTTCCTTTGGTGGATTAAATAAAGTGTTTATTACTTTAACCTCCATAAATTAATGAAAAAAAATATTTAAATTTATAAATTAAATCAAAATTTAAATAATAAATAGTTAAAAATATTATGAACAAATATTAAAAAAATCTACTATATATTTCATTAATTTTTTTGTCTTTTATTAAATAATCCATAAATATTATGAGTTACTTTATAATTTTAAAGAAAAATCATTGAAAATTTCATTGAATGTTGATGAATAATAAAAAAAAATATTTAAATAATTTAAAGGAAATATTTATTTCCATATTTTATGATTTTTATAGATTTAATTAAAAAAGAAATGAATTCAATATATTTATTATTTTGCTAATAAAATATTAATATCATTAAGAGCTTTACCAAATTCCCATCCACCAAAGTATAAAATATTATGTCTAAAAACAGTTGCACTATGACCATATCTATTTGAAGGTAAATCTCCTCCAAAAGTTGATTTACTCCAAACTAAGTTAGAAGTATCTAATGAATAGAAATAATCAGTTTCTTCAACAAATTCATTTTCTGAATTACCACTTATAGCATTAAATCTTCTTCCAGAATGACAAGACCATCCTCCAAAAATGATAAGTTGATTATTAACAAAACTTAAAGTGTGCCCAAATCTAGCAGTAGGTGGTTGACCATTTGTTCTAAGTTGAACCCAAGTATTATCTTTTAAATCAAGTAATTTAATATCATTTAAATAACAACTTTTAAGGAAAGTACCATAATTATCTAAACTTTTTTTATATTTACTTTCATTAAAACTAAAACCTCCTTGAATAATTAAATTATGACCTACAACACAAGAAGCATGACCTTGTCTAGCAATAGGAGAAGGACCAGCAGTTTCTAATTTATTCCAAGCCATTTTTTCAAGATCAAAAGTAACAACATCATTAAAATAATGTTTTCCATTCCAACCACCAAAAATATACATTTTTTTATTATATAAATTAGCAGTATGCCCATATCTTGGAGCAGGAGCTTCACCAGTTTCATTTGCTAAAAGCCATATAAATTTCTTAGGATCTGGATCGAAAGTATATAAATCATTATAAACCGTATTTTTAGGACCTTTTCCACCAAAAACAATTATTATTCCTCCTGCATAAATTGCAGAGTGATTATAACGAGGAGGAGGAATCTTTCCTGTACAATAAGGTTTAATCCATTTAGATTGTTTGACATCTAAAAAATGAGTATCATTTAAATATACAAAACCTTCATTTTTTCCTGCATAATAATGTCCTCCAAAAATAACTATACAAGAACCTACTAAAGTAGCAGAATGTCCTCCACGAGCTGATGGTGGAATACCTTCTGCTATAGCTGATGCCCAATCCCAGTGTATCTCTTCTTTTTGAGAATCATCACTTTTTCCTGGTTTTGAATCGGTTTCCATTTTTTTAATTTTTAATTTATTCTTAAAAATAAATGATTATTTTTTTTATATTAAACAAAATTATAAATTTCAACCATTTATAAATAAAATAAATTCATTAAAAGTTCAATATTTTTTAAGATAATTATATTCATTTTAAATAATATTGATTTAATTGTATAAATTGTATAATAATTAATTTACACTATATTTAATATATACAAATCAAAGTATATTATCAATATATCTTTTAATATATTCAACATCTTTCGACATAAATTTTAAATAACAATCTTTTTCTTTATCTATTAAATTATCTGAAATGATAGAAGTATTAGGAGTGACATAATTTGATTGACTACTTGAAGAACTGTCATTAATGCAATATTTATTTTTAAACATATTAGATCCTTGTAGATAATATTTTTTAAATTCCCAAGGACCTTTAAATCTTTGTTTTCTTTCACCTTTTTTCCATAAACCATATTTGACCTTTTTTCCTTTTATTACTATTCCAATTCCATCCATTTTTCCTTCCATCCAAAAACCAATATAGGCTAGAAAAGGTTTTAAATCATATACATAAATTCCAAAACCTTCTTTGAAATTATTCTTATAAAAACCAAAATATTTTTTCCCATTTTTCCAACTAAATTCACCATAACCATTCATTAATCCTTTTAATACTTGACCAACATAAATTTTTTCATCTTTATAGGAAATAACAGAAAAACCTGTCATTTCATTATTTTCCCATTCTCCACGATAAATGGTTCCATCATTCCATCTATAAAGTCCAAGTCCATGTTTTTTATTATTTTTAAATTCACCTTGATAAAAAGTTCCATCTTTATTTATTTCTATTCCTATTCCATTTAATATATTATTTTTCCAATTACCTTCAAATTTTGTTCCATTAATACTTGTATAAATTCCAAATCCTCGAGGCTTATTATGAAAATATTCCCCTTCAAAAGTTATTTTATTTATAGGATCTATATATTTAGATATTCCATCTATTTTATTATTTACAAAAATTGAATATAATTGGCTTTTATCTTCCCATGTTATTATCCCAAAACCTTCTTTTATTATAGAAGATTTTATATTTGATTTGTCATTAGTATTATTTAAAATATTATTATTACTATTACTTATATTCTGAGATAGTGATTCTTCAATAATTTTTGTTTTTCCTTTATGTTCATATTTCTTTTTTTTTAATAAAAAATATCCTTTCATTTCATCTGCTGGGATTAAATTTATATCATTATTTGTATATTGAGTTAAAATACTTAATAAGGTATTATCTAAATTTTTATTATTATATTTCATTCTAATTTTCTTTATTTTAGAATTCTCATCTTGAATATCAATATTATCAATACAATCATCTAAATCAATAGGATTACGACTTGATATTGTATTATGACTTGAATTTGAAATACTTTCAATTTCTTTTAATCTTTTTAATTCTAAACAATATTTTTTTGCTTTGTATGAACGAAATAAACTTTGTATTATTATTACTTTTTGTTCTACGTAAAAATAATTATTATTACAATTATACGATTCAAAAACTTTTTCAACTTTAATTGTTTCTTTTTCAATACTAATAATAGGAAAAATTTGCTCTTTTTCTTTTATAACATTCTATTTAAATAAATTAAAAAATAAATACTTTATTACAACATGAAAAAAAAAAAATTTGTGGTTCATTTGATAATTTTTTTTTTGTGTTTATTTGAATTCCCATGTTTTTATTATTTGAAAAAATCTTAATTTTTATATTTAATTTAATATAAAATTAAATGGAAACAAGAAGAAAAATCAAAAAAGTTATTTTTTTTATTATATTTTTTCCATAGTGTTATTCTCAACTAAATGGTATTTTAGAAACAGAAAAAAAAATAAATGAGTTTGATTTTAATAAAATGTTAGAAGACTTTAATATAGAGAATAGACATAAAAATTACTTAAAAAAAAAATGGGTATCTGTTAGTCAAAGATTTGATGAAAAAATTGAAGAAATAAAAAATAAAAGAGAAAAAAATTATAAGATTAGAAATGAGAAATTTAATGAAAATTTAAAAATTAAAGAAGAAAATTTAACTAAAACAATTAATTTAAAAAAAAAAGAAAGAGAAATAGAAAGAAAAAAATTAGGAGAAACTATAAAACAAAGAATTCAAAGCGCACAAGAAACTCTAGAAAATATTTTAAATAAACAAGAGGAGGAAAGATTAAAAAAAGAAGGAGAAACATTTTCAAAATGTATAATTTTAAATAATTTTTAGTACAAATCATTGAAGATAGGGTTAAAAGAAAAAAAGAACAATCACAAGAAATTTATAGAAATAAAATGGCAAAAATACAAGAAATTCATGATAAAAATTTTGAAAAGTTAATAAAAGAAAAAGAAGAAGAAAATAAATTAAAAGAATTAAAAGCATTAAAAAGATTTGAAGTTTATGTAAATTTTAATATTTAAATATAGAATGATACAATTAAAATTCAAAATGAAAAGAATTTAGAACAAAAACGACAATTAAAAGAAAAATTAGAAGCTAAGGAATTGAAACTTAAAGAAATTGAACAATTAAATGAAAAAAAAAAAAACAATATAATCAAAAGAATTAAATATAATGAAAGGTTCAAAGAGGAATATGAAAAAGAAAAAGAGAAACATTTTTTAAAAACTCAATCCTTAAAAAGAATAAAAAATCATAAATTAATGTTAAATAAAGAAAAGATATATTTAAAAAATGAAAATAGAAGGGAAGAAATTTTAAATGGAGAATATGTAAGATTAAATAGAATAATAGTAAGAGAGTCAGAAATTAATGATAAAAAAAAAAACTCTCAAATGTTAGAAATAAATGACCGAATAGAATTTGAAGAACAAATAAAACATTTTTTAAAGGAAAGAAGATTAATTCAAAGTCAATCAATAATGAGAAAAAATAAAAAACAAAAATTATATATATATCAAGGAATATTAAAGAAAGAAGAAGAAAAAAAAAGAAGATTAAGTATTGATCAAATTAGGAAAATAAAATGAATAATAAATATTATTATATCATCAAAACTTTTTTTCATTATTTTTTCAAAAATAAAGATTTAAACTTATCTAAAAATAAAAAATAATATCTGATACAGGATTACAATATCTACATTATTTAAATTTTATATTTTAAGACATTATAAATTGAAAAAAATAAATTATATAAATAAAAAGGAATAAAATATTTTTGATTAATCAAATAATTATTTTATCATTAAAAATACATTATATAAATATATTTATTAGATTTTTAATATTAAATTTTTGATTAGTTCACTTTTGTTTTTCTTTGAAATTCTAAATTCATTTTTATTTTCATTTTTTTACTGAGTAATTACTGTTTTCTCATTAATATCATATTGGAACAAATAAAATAAATTAACATTTTCTGGTTAAACATTTTCATTAATTAAAAGATTTATAAATATTATTCCTCATTTTTTCAAAAATTTATTTGATTTCAACATTTATAATAACTTTATTGGTAATTATCTAAGTAAAATCAGTAACAAATGAATCCTAAGCATTTGTTTTTTAATATATTTGTCATTTGCCATGCTCTTTTCAGTTTGAATTATTTAATCATTTATTTTATTTTTTGCAATATTATTAAAGGTTATTTGAACAATAACATATAATTATTTTATTCATTACATTGAGATTTGAAATGTAATTTTATAATTCATAAATGTGTTACCAATCTATTTACAAATTGTCTTATAAATAATACTGTTTAAATTTAATTATATCTTTTAGGTTGAATTATTAAAGGGTTCATTAAAATTTCTCTTGTTGCTCTATTATTCTTTTGATTTGATGGTGATTTTTTATAAAACATATATTTAAATTCTATCAAAGGTTAAAGATAATTTAATTTGTTTTTTATCAATAGAATTTGAATCTTTTTTATTCTATACTGAGTTTTTTGTGAATCTACTTAATAATAAAACATGTAGAAACCCAAATTTTTATATTTTTATGAATAAAGAAATTAAAATAAAAATTTTCAAATATTTGAGTTTCACATTTAACTTCAATTATAGCTTATTCTTTATTTTCCATTTCAATAATTTTAATCTTTAATTGAATTGAAATAATATATAATTTAAATAAGAAGAGAAAAAAGATTTAAACATTAATCCTTAAACAATTGTTAAAATATATACATTACATAAAACTAAATCAAATGTATCACTTATATAAAATATTAGATTAAATTTAGGGAATCCAAATTTTAATTGATCTATCATCACTACAAGAAATTAATTTTCCATCAAAAGTTTCAATTATATCATTAATTTTTGTTCTATGACCAGTTAGTTCGGTTATAAGTTGGAAATTATCTTTAATACTCCATAATTTTATAAGTCCCTCTTCTCCTCCAGTACATAATTGACCACTTCTTAATTGTATCATACAAACAACACAACCAATATGTCCTTCTTTAATGATATGATCAGGTTGAAATTGCTTTTTCCCTTTTTGATTTTCAGGAATATTCATATCAGGTAATTTATCTAATTGATAAATATAAATATCTCTATTAGAATTAAATACAATTCTTCCATCTGCTAATTGTAATGCACATTTACTTTTAACAGCTTCAAAACTAACATCTAGTTTAACTTGTTTTTTATATGAAACAATATTTGCTGTATTGTCTTCAGAAACTGAAAATAATCTACCATCCTCTAATTCAATAATACTCCATATTATTTTTTCATGAGGATAAAAATTTGATAAATCTTTCCCATTTTTAATGTTCCAAATAATAACTTGACCATCAGCAGCACAAGAACATAATCTTCCATTTCTTAACATTAATAAACATACTACTGTACTTTCATGTCCTTCTAATTCTAACGTATCATCGGTTTCAATATCTTCAATTAAAATAGTTCCGTTACATGTTCCTTCTATTAATTTTAAACCATCTTTTCTTTCTGCTATTGTTGCTGTATATATTTCATTTTCAAATTCTATTGTTTCAGGTTCTCCTTCATCTTCTATATTCATTATTTGATATGTCGTTGATGAACATGATAAAATCCTATTATTTCCAATTGAAAATACTTTTAATAATTCTGAGGCAATATTATTTATTGTAAATGAACATCTGGTATATGGTGATTCTAACACTGTTGGAGAACTACAACCCATTTTTATTTAATTTTTTATTTTGTTTAGTTTTTTTTTATTTTTTTAAGTTTTTTCTTTTAGCATTTTATTTATTAATTTATTTATCTTATTTTTTCTAATGATTAGGGTTTAAATTACTTTTTTTATATTATAACTAATTTAAATTTCTATTTTTTTAAATAAAAAGAAAATTTTGATAAATCAATTATATGTATTGATATAATCAAAAAAAAAGTAAAACAAAAATAGTAATAGAGGTATATTTTATATATTTAATTTATAAAATTTAAGTAAAATACAAATGACTTAATTTAAAGATTAAATTCAATAGTCTTAAAAATGAATTATAATAAAAATATATTTATATATAAATTATAAATGATCATTAAGTAGATATTTTTATTATATTCTGCATCTATTATATATAAAATTCTCTATAAAGTTTTAATAGAAGAAAATATTTAGAGAAAAGAAAATAAAAATTAGATAAATTATGTAAAAATATCTATGTAAACATAGAGGAGGGTTTATTTTGGAGAATTGATATATATGATAAAAATATGAAAACCGTTTAATATCAAGGTATATTTGTATAAAAAAGAATAAACAGATTCATTGTAGAGATTGAAGGTTCTTATATTTTTTTTAGATTTTCAAAATATCATTTTATAAACCTCAAATCCAAAAGGAAATTTGTTATTTTAGATATGTTATCCTTTTCCCTTTGACATTTAATTTTTTTTTCTTTTCTACTTTAAAACAATTAAATATTGTTTTTTATTCTATTTATAATGATTATGCTATTTATATTTTATTATCAAACAACAAAATATATTAATTGTTCTTACTTTTATCAAAAAATAAAAGATTTTAAAATAATTGAAATGTTATATTTACATAAATAAAATGCTCAATATTATTTTATATTTATGGTGATAAAGATTTATTCAAATTTAATTAACATAATATTCTATACCTCTCATTTTTTAAAATTTATGGAGTCATTTGTTAATTATCTATTTAATTTGTATTTTATAATGCTTTTGATTTTTATTTATTTTAATCTTTAAAATTAGATAATGAATTATTAATTCAGGCTTCTTTATGTTAAAATTTAAACAGATTTTTCTCAAATATTTTAATTTGTTGAAGTTTTAGAATAATGATTATTACATATAATTCTTGATGATGAGTTAATATTCATTATTTTAATGATTATAATTGTTAAAAAATTTAAAAATTAAAATAGTGTCTTAATTCCTTATGAAAATAATTTATCAAAGAAGTTAAAAAAAAAGAAATGACCTTCTTCAAAACTGTAATAATAAAAAAATAATTAAATAAAAATTAAAAAATTCTTAAATATTAATAAAAAAAAAAAAAATGGTAAGAGCGGTTAAATAAATTAAAATTATATATAATAATAATATAGACAGGTGGAAAAGGTGGAAAAGGAGGAAAAGGTGGAAAAACAATCCATGGAAAAAAAGCACCTCAATCAAAATCAGCTCGAGCAGGACTTCAATTTCCAGTAGGACGTATACATAGATTACTAAAAGGATATGTAAATGCAAAGAATAGAGTAGGAGTAACTGCTGCTGTTTATACTGCTGCAATTCTTGAATATTTAACTGCTGAAGTTTTAGAATTAGCAGGAAATGCTTCTAAAGATTTAAAAGTTAAAAGAATTACTCCAAGACATTTACAATTAGCTGTTAGAGGTGATGAAGAATTAGATTCTTTAATTAGTGCTACTATTGCTGGTGGAGGAGTCATTCCACATATACATAAGAGTCTTATTGCTAATAAGAAACAATTACAAAAAGAATTTCAATAATTCATTTCATTATTCAGTTTAAATTGTTTTAAATATTCTTTTTATTATGATATTATATTCTTTTTCACTATTTTTAATTGTCTAATCTATTTTTTATTATTTGAATAAAGGATAATTATTATAATCATATAATATAAAAATTTTAATTTACATTATTTTATCAAATAACGATTAAATTAATAATCTAAATAGCATATCATAAATTAATATTTTTCAAGATATATAATAAAGCTATATTTAGGATGTGAATTTTATTATTTTTCTAAGAATAATTATAAGTTTGCCAATAAAATAAAAATGAAATTAATATTTAATATCCGAAAGAATTATCTTTATAAGCATATTTTTATTTTAATTTGAAAGAAATTAATTATTTCATTTTGATTGAAATAAATGTAATATTTTTCTTTGAAATTTTATTGAATGTAAATTCTTATCAAATGAATTTAAAATATCCATTTGAGAAGGCATTATTATAATTATATTAAAAAATTAATTATTTTCTTTTGTCTTAAAAACAATATACTATTAAAAATGAAAAAAAGAAATATTAATACTCAAATAATTTTTTTGGTTAAGATATTATATTTATTTATAAATTATTTTATATAAAGAAATATTAATTTTTATTTATAATAACAGGTAAATTTTTGTCTTGATTTCTATTAAACAACATTTTTATCTTATTTTTTGTTTTTGTAATTTTTAAATTATGAATTTGTTTTCTAAAATCTTTTGTTATTTTTATTTTTATTTTTTCTGAATCACTAAAAATTGGAAATAAATGATTAGGAGAACTATTTTGTAATTTTTTATTTTTAGAATGTTTTAATCTCCATTTATATAGATTTTCATCATAAAAAAAAAGTTTATAATATTTATCTTTATTATTTGGAAAAGAAAAATTAGAATAATTCCTTTTCATAAATATATCATTATTCCTTCCACTCTTTTCTGATGAATCTTTATTTGAAAAACAAGAATCATATTTATTAATTTCTTGTTTTTGTTTTAAAGTATTAACAAAATTAATGAAATTTGATTTTTGAGGTAAATGAAAATTAGGAAAATTTTTAATAGGAGAAGTGAAAGATGGTAATAAAATTTTTTTAGCTCTTCTTTTATCTTTATTTAAAATCATCGGATAATTATTATAATAAATACTTCTTATTGGAGAACTAATTTTTAATCTTGTAGATTTTTCATAATCACTATTATTTTTAGATAATTTCTTTTCTTCAGTTTCATTTCTTTGAAAATAAACTCCATTATTTCCAATTCTTTCAGTAGATAAAATTGGAATTAAATCACATAAAGCCTTATATAAATCTATATATTTAAAAAAAGCTCCATATTCATATTTAACATCATGTTTTATTGTATTATTCATTTTTTATTCTTTAAAAATTTAAAAAAATATTATTAATTTTTTTTAAATTTTACAAATATTTATTGTTTAAAAAAAATGGAAGATTTTCTTAGTCTTGAAGAAAACAATCCACTTGCTCCAATTGATTTATCAATTTTTAAAGATCATATTGAAGAAAGTCTTTTAGGGATTTTATCAAGTTTACCAAAAGTTGAAAAAACTTTGATTGTAGATAAATCTTGTGTTTCAGCTTTAAATTATTTTACAAATATAGGTAAATTAGAAAAAGAAATGGTAAGAAAAGAATTAAATACTTTAAGAAAATCTCCTTTTTACTCTGATTCTTCAATTCATGTTTATTTAATACCAGCAAAGCAAGAATGTTTAGAAATGATTGAAATGCATATATCTTGTCATGTAAAATTATTAGAACAAAAGCAAGAAAAATTAAATGTTCAACAAAAAGAAAATAAAAAAATTGATAATAAACAATTTCATATTATTTTTATTCCTAAAATTAATAATGAATGTCAATCATTTATTAAAAATTCATATAAATACGAACATTATTATTATATACATAATTTAGGAATTGATATATATCCTTTTGATTATGATTTAATGTCCTTAGAACAACCTGATTGTATAAGAGATATTTATATTAATCAAAATTATAATATTTTATCTGTATTATGTAAGGCTTTTATAAAAATTGAAACAGTTTTTGGTAAAATAAAATATAAATTTTACAAAGGAGAAATTTCAAGTAAATTAAATGGATTAATTGAAAAAGAAGAAAATAACCGTATATTTGATGATAACACTGATTTTTTAGGTTCTTTTTTCATTGATAGAAATGTTGATTTTATTACTCCTTTTTGTACTGCAAATACTTATGAAAGCTTAATAGATGAATATTTTGGAATTAATTTTAATTCCATAAGAATTTCTTCAAAAATTTTACCAAGAAAAGATTCAAAAAAAGATATGATTAAAGTTGATTTAAGTAATAGAAATAAATTTTATTCAAATATTAAAAATTATAGTTTTCCAAGATTAAGTGTTTTTTTACAAACAAGATTAAAAAATTATAATGATTTACTTAATAAAAGTAAAAAAGAAACTGATCTTGAAATAATAAAAAAAAACATAGAAAATATTTCAATATTAAAAACAGAAAAACCATATCTAGACGACAATATTATTATAGCTGATATTCTTTCAACTCAAAAAAAAAATCCAATAAATCAATTATATTTAACTTATGAACATATGTTACTTTCTTCATTTTATCCTCCCTCATTACAAGAATTTTATGAAAATGAAATGGGAAAACATTGTTCATATTATAATTTATTAAGATTAATATGCTTAGAAAGTTTAACACAAAATGGAATAAAAAGTAAACAATATGATTATTTAAAAAAAGAATTTTTATCAGTTTACGGATATCAAAATTTAATATTATGGAATAATTTAGAAAAATTAAAAATATTAAAAAAATATGAAAGATCATCAAATTATGATAAAATATCACAAAAATTAAATTTATTAATTGAAGAAATAAATGAATTCTCTCCAGATGATGCTTCTTTTGCTTATTCAGGTTATTGTCCAATTTCTGTTAGATTAATAGAAAAAGGAATTAAAAATGGATGGTCAAATATAAAAGATGTTTTTGATGCTTTACCTGGAGAATATTATTTTTCAAAAGATGAAAAAGAAATTATGAATCCTAATGAAAAAAAATTTATATTATTAGTTTATATTGGAGGAATTACTTTTGGTGAAATTGCTGCTATTAGATTTTTAAATGAAACAATGCAATTTCATAAATTTATTATTTTAACCACTTCTATTATTAATTCAAAAAAAATTTTTGACTCTCTTTCAATGAAAGATAATGAACCATTTTCTTTTCAAGAATATTATAATTCAATAAAAAAGACTATTAAATAAAGAATTAATATTTATTTAATATAAAATAAAAATTAAATATAATAAAAATAATCAAATTCAAATTTAAAAAACTTTTTATTTTTTTCATAAAAAAATCTTTAATGTCTTCAATTACATAGAGCTTTATTATTAATTACAAATTAATATAAAAATAAAAGAAATATTTATTCTTATATTCCAAGGCCAATTCAATCAATTTTGAATTAAATACATTTATTCAAATAATCAAGAATACAAAATAACAATTAAAGTTAAAATATTTTATAAGAAACATCCAATAGAATACTTTTAATGATAGAAACTTATTAGTTATTAAAATAAAAAAATAATAAATTTCCTGATTTTTTAAATTCTATAAATTTGTTTCTAAATGATATCATTAATGAATTGGATAATTAAAATTTCTTGTTGTCAAAATTTATCTTCTTTTATTCTTCTTCTTTAATCAACAAAATAATTTTTGCATTGATTTACCATTAAAACAATATAACAATGTTAAAAATAAT
>JAEEGK010015516.1_pt1 | contig 16878 bp, 9 predicted proteins | sample 8958771 | NCBI WGS metagenome assembly JAEEGK01 (sample SAMN16246547, study PRJNA631951) | gut metagenome | biome: gut microbiome; feature: rumen; material: SC-attached | host: Bos | place: Iran: Karaj | collected 2018-10 | reverse complement strand
TAATAAACAAATTTTAAATCTTAATTATATTACATAAAAATGGGAAATGAACTTTTTGGTGAATACAACATATCAAAAGAGCCATTTTTAACAGGAGGATATTTAAACTTATGGAATATATACAAAGGAGTACATAAAGAAAGAAAACAAAACGTATGTATCTTTGTATATCAAAAAAAGGATTTATCAAAATTTAAAAAAGAAGAACAAAATGATATATTAAATGCATTAAAAAAAGAAGCTCAATCACTAATAAAATATAAACATCCTTCAATTTTAGGAATAGTAGAACCATTAATAGAAGATAAAAATTCAATTGGTTTCGTCACAGAAGAATTTACTCATACTTTATCAAGTTGGATTGAAACAATTAATCCTTCAAAATTAGAAATTAAACAAATGATAATTGAATTATGTAAAGTTATTAATTTTCTTCATTCTGATGCTCATTCAATTCATACTAATTTTAATCCATATAATATTTTTATTGATAAAGATTATAAAATTAAAATTTCTGGTTTAAATTTTGCAATTAATGATCCTCCTTTACAAGGAGGAGAAATTAATATTTCTTCAGGCGCAACTCCAAATTTATCATATTGTGCTCCTGAAATAATAAAAAATTCAAAAGCTTTTTATACAAGTGATATTTTTTCAGTTGGATTAATTATTTTTAATTTATTAAAATATCATTTAAAAGATCCAAATAGAGATTTATTAGAATTAAATAATAATAATGTTTTATCTTATAATAGTGCTTTAATGAATATGAATAATATATTAAAAAAAAGTAAATTTGAAAATGAAGATATGAATTTATTAAATTTATTATTAAATCAAGAACCACAAAGTCGTCCTGGAATTAAAGAATTATTAGATAATGAATGGTTTAATGATCCTAAATTAAAAGCTTTGAATTTTTTAGAAAATTTAAATGCTAATGAACAAAGTAAAAATATTGAATTTTTACAAAAATTACCAAAAATTATTTTTATGTTTGAAAATAGAATTATTACAAATCGATTTTTACCTTCTTTATTAAATGCACTTAAAAATGAAAATTATATTAATTCTTCTTTACCTGCAATTTTTTCTATTTGTGAAAATCCAAATTTAAAAATCAATTTTTCAAGTATTATTTGGCCACATTTAAAAGAATTATTTAAATTAAAATCATTACCAGCAGCAAGTATTTATTTTTTAATATCAAAAGTACAATATATTGGAGATAATATTTCAAATAGTGAGTTTACTTCTAGTTTCCTTCATTTAATTTGTAAAGCAATGGATTGTAATGTTGCAAAAATTCAAACAGTTGTTGCAGAAAATTTACAATATATTACTAAAAAAATTGACTCTTTAGCTTTTAAAAATCAAATTTATCCTAGAATTCTACAAATAATTGCAAATACTAATTCTCGTCCTTTAAAAATTGAATTTTTAAAAAAAATAAAGGAATTGTATACTAAATTAGATCAAAATATTATTAATGAGAGTTTATTAAATAATTTAGAAAAAATTAGAAAAGCTGATAATAATAATGAAATTTGTATGACTATTGCAGATATTTATGAAGAAATTGCTAAAATTGTTAATATTGAAGGTATTGCTAATAAAATATTACCTAATTTAATTTCTATGCTTGTAGGTGGAAATATTACAAAAACTAATTTTGATAATATTATGAAATTAGTTCAAACTTATTTAGATAGAATTAGAAAAAATAGATTTAATGATTTAGCAGATGATGCTAATTCTATTGCAAATACTATTATTAATAATAATAATGCAAATAATAATAAAAGTCAAGAAGATAATTTTATGGATAGTTTATTAAATCAAAATAATAATAATAATAATAAAGGAAATGATAAAGATGATTTTCTTAATAATTTTTTTGGAGGTTCTCAATCATTTACTTCAACTTTAAATAATAATAATAATAATAGTAATAATAATACTTTTACTTCTAATCAAAATATAAGTAATAATAATAATTTAGGATTTTCAAATAATATTTCATCATCAAGTAATAATAATAAAAATCTTTTTGATGGTTTATCTACAAATACTCCTTCTTTTGTTAAAAAAAGTAATACAAATACTTCAACAATAACAAATAATAATACTTTTGATTTTAATTTATCAAATTCATCAAATAATAAACCGACTTCAACAACAAATAATAATATGTTTACAAATTTAACATTAAATACAAATTCAAATACTAAAACAACTTCAACAAATTCAAATTTAAATACATTTAATTTAAATTTTTCAAATACTAATAATTCAAATCAAAATAAAACTCATGATTCAATGTTAAATAATTTAATGAATGATCTTCCAACTTATTCAAATCCTTCTAATTCAGATAATAATAATTCAAATAATAATAATAATAATAAAAATAATTTAGGAAGTTTTTCAATGAATACAAATACAAATTCAAATACTCAAACAACTAGTTTTGATCCAAATAATTTAGATTTTTTATCTGGAAATAAACCATCATCAAATAATAATAATAATATGAATTTTAATTTGAGTGGTTTTGGAAATCAAAATAATAATACTTTTGGAATGGGAAGTAATTTTTCTAATAATAATAATAATACTTTTAATTTTTTAAATAATAATACTTCTTCAAATAATACTTTTGGGAATAATAATTTTAATTTAGGAGGAATGAATAATAATAATAATAATAATAATAATTTATTTGCAAATTTAACTACTATTGGAAATAATAATAATAATAATAATAATAACAAAAACAATAATTTGTTTAATTTTTAAAGAATAGAAAAAGATTAAAATGTAAATAAAAAAAATAATAATATTAAATTTAATTTAATTTTTAAATTTTATTTTAAATATTTATTCATTTTTTCTTAAAACTTTTACAGTATAAGAATTAGGAGAAGATGCATTAATAGATAAATAATTAACAATACCTTCTCTTTTAAGAAACTTTTTTAGTAAATATTTAATATATTTTTTTGAAAATTCTATTTTATTATCAACTAAAATTAAAATAGTATTTTTTGCTCTATCTTTTTTATCAGAAATAGATACTTTAATTGACTCTCCTAATTTTCCTTTTAATCCATTAACTTTAATATTACTTTCCAAATATTTTATTGCTGCCTCTAAACTTAATAATTTATTTTCAACTGGTGAACTCATATCAATAGTATATTTTTTATATGATATTTCTTTATTTACTTTTTTCTCATTTTTATCTTTATTTGTATTAGATTCCATTAAAAAAAATATAAAAAATATTTTAACTTCTTAAATAAAATATTTAAATTTTTTTATATATATAGAACTATATTAAATTTTCTAATTTATATATTAATTATTTTATTATTAAAAAATATTTAACATTCATAATATGAAGTTAAATTTTTTCCTTTTTCTTGAATTTGTTTTTCCCAAATTGATAATTGATTATCATAAAATTTTTTTAAAACTTCAACAATAACATCATGTAAATTTCCTTTCTCATTAAATAAACACTGTAAAAAATCCTTAAAAAAATCATATAAAGTTAAACAATATTTATATTGTATTCCAAGTTTTACTCCAACTTCAATAAAAGTTTTAATTGTAGTATAAGGTAAATTAGATAATAAAAGTAAAAATTCAAAAGTTAAATTAAATATTTCTTTAGCAGGAACAATAAATCTTATACTAACATCTTCTGGAAAAGTATCATCTTTAAAAATAGATTTTATCATCTTTGAATTAAATTCTACAATATAACAAATAAAATGATCTAAAACTTTTATCATTTTATATTTTGAATTTAATATTTTATCTAAATAACTTTCTTCTAATTTTTTACTTATTAATATTATTTTTTTTTCTGTTTCTTCATCCATATCTAATTTTACAACTTCACTTAAAACTCTTTTTGAATAATAAGAAGGAATATTTTCATTTGTATTTTTTGAAATATTATTATTTGAATTTTCTATTTTAATTACAGTATCTTTATTATTAATTGTTTGAGATTTTATAAAATCTCTCGACATTTGTGTAATTTTTTGAATTGCGTCATTTATAAATTCAATTTCTTTTTTATCATTAGTTAGTTTATTTTTTAATTTTAATTCAAATACCATATCTACAATCCTTGCTTTTGTGCCTGCTAAAAATGTACAAAGATTTGAATGAAATTTTTGAAAATATGAATTATTAGAATTATTATCTGAATTTATTTCTTCATCTATTGACATATTATTGGTATTATGTTTGTTTTTATCTTTTTTTTCTATTATATTTGGATTGTAATATTTTTTTAAGTTGTTTATTTTTTCATAATTTAAATTTTTAATTTCTTTTTGTATTGTTGAGTAAAAATAAAATAAAAATATTTTAAATTGTTTTTCATTTATTATTTTTATATTAAATTCATTTAATATTGAATTAAAATCACTTGAACAAAAATCTTCAAAAGAATTATTAATGTTAAACCTATATTTTAAATAATAATGTTTAAGACATGCAGAATAAATAATAATCATTTTTTGATTTTCTGATAATTTATTTTCATTGTCATTATTAAAAGATATATAATTAGTAACACATATTTTTAATATATCATACATTAAATTATATGCATTTTTTTTTATTTGATGTATAAAGAGATAGATTTGATAAAAATCATCAATGTCAATTGAGAATTTTGAGAAATAAAATATTTTTTGTTGTTGTTCTATTATTTTATAATTTGATATAATTGTATTTTGAATATATTTCATTGATGATGATAGTTTTTCTTTTAAAGATTCCATAATCTTAATATTTTATTTTTTTCTTTGCTTATTTAGAATGAATTAAATAATTTAGAGTGAAACAATATTTTTTTTAATGACATCATCTAAAAAAATATTAAAAATAAAAGGTAAATAAATTAATTATTTTTTTAATTTTTCTACATTATTATGTTAAATATTATAAAAAAATATTAGTAATATTTTAAAATACTTTTAATTTTTTTTCCAAAATAAATTTAAAAAACATTGAAATAAAAAACAAAATCAAAAAGAATTGTTAAATAAATTATGACATATTTATATATATATTATAATTTTATTTTTGTCATTTAAAAAAATGGCTTCATCAATGTTTTGGAGGAAATTAATATTATTGAATATAGGATTATTTATTGTAATTATTAGATTATATGGAATGATATTTAATAAATTAGAAAATAAATCTTCTAATGCTTCAGTTTTTCCTTCAGAAGATGAAGATGGTTATCCTTTCATTGAACATTTAAATTGTAATTTAAAAAATTTATTTTTAAATTCAAAAGGATTTGAAAATAATATTATTATTCCTGAAAATATCAATTTAAGTAAAGAAAATAAAATTTGTTCTTTAAATGATAAACAATTAATTTGTAAAAATGATAATGAATGCATTGAGAATTTAAATAATAATAATAGTAATTTAAATTTAAACTTTGAATTACCTTTATATCATGTTATTGATGAATTTGAAGGAAAAAAATTTTGGGAAGCAATAAATGAACAAAATTATTTTTTAAATAAAAAAAGTTTGAATGTTGTTCATAAAATTTTAACTGGATATGAAACTTATATTAATTTAATGATATATAAAAAAATAAATGACCAAAATTTTTTGAAAGAAAAAGTGACATATTCATATGAAAATTTAAATAGTTTATTTTATTTACATTCTTTAATTTTACAAAGTTCTTTTTTTTTAGATGATAATAATATAATAGATATTAAAAATAAAACAAGAATTCGAATTTATTTTTTAAAAAATTATTATGAAGAATGTATAAATTTATCTTCTGGAAATTTATTAGAATTTAATTCATTAATAAAAGAAGAAATGATAATGATTTTTAATATAATAAAAAGAATAATAAATTGTATTCCTGATAATAATTTAATTAGTAAAAAAAGTTCATTAATTGATATTGATGCATTAATTACAATATTAAAAATATATTCTTTTAAAGAAATAACTGAAAATGAAATAGAAAGTTTTAAATTTTTTGCTTCTAATTTAATATTAATAACAAATGAAATATTTAAATTAGATATTGAATTAAAAAGAGAATCATTAAAATATAATAATATATCAAAGAATTTATTTATTTTTTTCTGGGGTGCTGTAATCACAGGAATTTTATTTGTTAATAAATATTTTATTCAATATAAAGAATATTATAGTAGAAAAGATAAAAAATATAATAGATATCAACAAAATATGACAGATCAAGTGAACAAAATGAAACAATATAAAGAAAATTTAAATAAAATAAAGGAAAAAACAAGTAAAGAAAATAATGAAAAATATAATAAAGATCTCAAAAATTATTCTCCAGAAGATATTGAATATATAGAAAAAATAACAAGTGCTTCAAATGGAAAAGGAGAAGAGTTTGTTTTTTCTCATCAATAATATTAGAAAAAAAAGTTGTTAAAAATTAATTTTTTTTTGATAATATATTACATTATAAATTAAATTAAATTTTATTTAATATTTCAAAAATAATTTCTTTTAAAAATTGAATATGAGTAAAAGAGAAAGGACAAAAAATCAAATTCAAAATGGTACAAATAAAAAAGAAGAAAATGAAACTTCAAATGTTATTTCAAAAAAAAGAGAATATATTTTTCAATCTAGAAGAAATAGAGATAATTCAAATAAAGTAGAAAAAAATGAATTAAATAGTAGAAGTCAAGATAGATTAAAAACAAGAGAAAAAAAAGAAGAAATTAAAGAAAGAAATTTAAGTAATAATCCAAATAGTTCATTAAGAAGAAATAAAAGAATAATGAAAAATAATTCACAAAATGAAAGTTTAAGATTAGAAAATAAAACAAAAGAAAGAACAAATAAAAATAATTCAGAATTTATTTCAGAATTACTTTCAGTAATAAATAATGTAAGAACAAATATAAAAGATTATTATAAAGATTTTAATTTATATGAAGAGAATATAAAAAAATCTTATGGATATAAAGAAAATATACAAAATGATATATTAAAATTAATTACAAAATTAAAAAATAATAAAATAAATTCAAAACTTCAAAAAAATGAAAAATTAACTGAATTAGCAGAACAATATTTAGAAGAATTACATTTTTCAAAAACAAGAACATTTTATCCAAAAGATCATGATGAATTATTAAATGATTTAAATTCAGAATTTAAAAACGTAAAATTTTGTAAAAATTACATATCAACAAAAGAAGAGCCATTAAAAATAATATTTGAATTATTATTTAATGAAAAAGATGTATTAAATGGGACAAGTGATCGTTTATTAAATCCAGAATCAAAATATATTGGAATTTCACATGAAAAAATAAGAAATATTCCAATTACAATTATTATTGTTTGTGATTCAAATATTGAAATAAATCAAGAAAGTTTATTTGATGGTTTATTAAATGAAATTAATAAAGCAAGAAATCATCCTCAATCATATTTAAAATATATAAATGAAAGTAATGAAAATTATAAAAAGATTGTAAATGGGAAAAAATATTGTAAATTAGAATATAATTATTTATTAGAAAATGCTGCTGAAGAAAGAGGAAAAATTTTTGATGAAGAAAATGAATTTTATGATAGAAAGAAATTAAATAAATTTTTAAGTAATTATGGAAGAAATTATTTTATTATTTGTGAATATATTGATAATGCAACTTTAACTTCAAAAGATTTTGTTATTAATATGTTACAAAAAGAAAATATTGATCAAATATTATTAAATAGAAGAATTAAACAAATTGGTTTCTCACAATCTCAAAATGGAAAAGTTATTCTTTTATTTTCAGATGCTTTTGATAAGAAATTAGATCATAAAGAAATAACAATTGAGACTATAAAAAGAAAAATAAATAGACCAAATTTTACAGAAGATGAAATTTTACAAATTAAAAATGATTTTAATTTATTTGATTCTCAAAGTTCTGGTTTAATTAAACCTAATATTATATTATTAATTGCTAATAAAAATAAAGATTGGGGAAATAAAAATCCTTTTTATTATACTGCTTTAAAAGAATTAAATACTGAGGAAAATAATTTAAATGGAATTAATGTTGATCAATTTATAAATGCAGTTAAAAGAGTTATTAGAGAATATAATATTGAAGATTTTGATAATAATTGGAGTGAAATTTATAATTTGTATTTTGTTGAAGGAAAGAAAAAAAATTATCTTGATAAAGAAATATTAATTAATGTTATTAAAGATTTAGGTTTTATAATAAGTGATGATGAAATTAATGAATATGTTGAAAGAATGGATGATGAGATAAATTTAGAAAAATTTATTGAAATTATGAAAAATATTGAATTAAAAAATAGAAAGTAATTATCTTTTGATATTATATTTTATCGAATATAAAATTTTTTTTTAAAGATTTATTTTTAATAATTATATTTTATTTTTGTTATTTTGTTATTTCTTGTAGTAGTATTAAAAAATAATTTAATATAAGAAAAATAAATAGAAAAAGAAATTCAAAATGGGTTCTTCATGTTGTATAAAATCTGTAACTTCAAATAAAGAATCTTTAATAAAATTAGAAGAACTAACAAAAAAAAAAGAAACTATAATTTCTCAATTAAATAATGAAAATATTCCTTCAATACAGAAAATAAATTTAGATACAAAAAACACTTTTCATCAAAGTAATTTAGTAACAAAACCTGGAACTTTAGAAAAGAAAGAAACTTATAATAAACAAACAAAAAAAAAACAAAGTTTTATAAAAGAAAAAAAAATAGAAGAAGAAAAAAATAATAAAATTGAAAATATAAATGAAAAACAAAATAAAAAACCATTACTTTTAAGATTTAATAATTTAGAATATATGAATATTAATCATTTATCATATTCAGTTATTAATAATAGAAGAAGAAAATTATTTGAAGAATTACCTTTAAAAGGACAATTAAGTTTTTTATCTTCAAGTCCAAAAAAAGAAAGAATAATAAAAATAAATTTTTATGAATCTGATGATGAATATTTTTCTTCTACAAAATGTAAAACAATAGAAAAAATAAAATTTTCTCAAATTAAAGAAAAAAATAAAAATTTAAGTACTTCAAATATGAAAATAATTAATATTAAAAATGAAAATCCAATTGAAATGATAAAAGGACATTTTTCAGAAAAACAAAGAAAATTTTTAATAAAAGTTCTAACTGAAAATGAATTATTATATTCAGAAATGAATGAAGAAATAATAAATAGTATTTTAAATATAATAATTTATATAAAAGTAAAAAATAAAATACAAATTTTTACACAAGATGATAAAAATCAAGATAATTATTTTATAATTGAAAAAGGGAAATTAGAATATTCAATTGATGATGAATTATATGAATTGAAAAAAGGAAATGGAATAAGTACAAAAGCTTTATTAAATAATTGTAAAGTAAATTGTTTTATTAGAGCTTTGGGTAAAGTTTATATTTTTGTTTTACCTTTAGAAAAATATAAAAATATTGCTAATGAATATGAAAAAAAGAGAAATACTGAAATTATAAAATATTTAAATTCATGCTATTTTTTTTGTAATTTAGATTATGAAACTAATGAAAAAATTGCTAAAATTTCTACTTTTATTGATTGTGAAGAAAAAACTTTAATATTAGAACAACATAAATTATGTGATAGTATTTTTTTAATTTTAAAAGGAAAAGTATTTTGTTCTTATAATATGATGATTGTTAAAATAATAAATGAAGGAGATTTATTTGGTGAAACTGGTATTTTTAATAGAATTGAATCTTTATATACTTATATGACTGATAAAGAAACTATTTTATTACAAATTAAATATGAAGATTTATTTCCTATTTTTCAAGAACATTCTATCAAAAATATTGTTTTTAAAATATTTGAAAATGCAATTAAAACAAATGAATATTTATATCAATATATTAATACAGATGAAAAAATAAAAAAAGTTTTTTCAATTTTTGAATTAAAGTTTTATTACCAAAATATAATTATAAAAAGAAATCAACATAAGATAATTTTACCAATATCAGGAACTATATTTAAAGAAAAAAAAATGGGAAATGAATTACAAAATTTTATACATTCAATAAATTTAAATTATTCAAATCAATTAGAAAAAGGAAAAATATTTATGGAAACATTAACAGAACATATAATAAATTATAATATTTTAGGTGATGAATGTATAATTTTTGAAGCAGATTGGGAAAATTTATTTCAAATTATATCATCAAAAAATATAAATAATATAAAAATAAATGATTTAATTTTACTATTAAAAAATAATCCTCATTTTCATATTTTTTCAACTTTTACTTTATTTGAATTAGCAAATTCAATGAAAGAAAAAAAATTTAATTCAGGAGAAATTATATTAAAAGATGGTCCAATTTCAAATACATTTTATTATATTAAACAAGGAAATGTAAAAATATTAATAAAAGATAATCAAATTAAAGTATTATCAAATAATTCATATTTTGGTGATATTTCATCAGAAAAAGGTTCATATTCAAGAAAAGCAAATTATATTGCTTTAACTTATTGTATTTGTTATACTTTAGATAAAAAAATTTTTGAAGATTTTGTAGATAAAGAAAATCCTTTATATAAATCATTAAAACAAATGTTAGTTTTAAATGATGTGACAATATCATTAGATTCATTATATTATGTTAAAGATATTGGATCTGGAAGTTATGGAAAAGTTTATTTAGTATGTAATAATAAAAGATTTTTTGCTATTAAAACAGTAGAAATTAATTCTTTATCACAAAATAAAGAAATGGCAAAATTATATTTATCTGAAAAAAGTATTGCTTTTTCTGTAGAACATCCTTTTATTGTTCATTTATTTAATACTTATAAAACAAGAGATTATTTATTTTTTTTAATGGAATTTATTGATGGAATTTCTTTAAGAAAAAAAATAGATGAAACTAAAAAAAATGATTTTAGAAATTTTGAAGAAACTCAATTTTATGGAGCAATATTATTTTCAGTTTTAAATTATTTACATAATAAAAGAATAATTCATCGTGATTTAAAACCAGAAAATATTTTAGTAAATACAAATGGTTATTTAAAAGTAATTGATTTTGGAGTATCAAAAAAATTAGAAACTAAAGATTATACAAATACAATTATTGGAACAAGTAATTATATGTCACCTGAAGTTATTATGGGAAAATCTTATAATTTTAATGCTGATTATTGGTCTTTAGGTATTATTTTATATGAGATTTATTATGGAAAATTACCTTTTAATTCTGGTAATAAAGAACAAATAATTATTTATAATAATATTTTTGATAAGAAACCTTATTTTTCTTCTGATAGTAAAAGTGAAAGTTTTAATAATTTAATTTCTTGTTTATTAGAAAAAAATCCTAAAAATAGAATTTCTAGTTTTAAATCTATACAAAATCATAAATTTTTTAAAAATTTTGATTTTGATGCTTTAATGAAATGTTTAATTAAACCTTTTTTTATACCTAAAAAAACACTTCCTAATATTAATAAAGATTATATATCTTTTCTTTCTTTTATGAAAAATAATTTAATACAAAGTTCAAATGATTTAAGCAATTATAATAAACAAGTTGATGATATATTATTTTTTTTTTAAACTTTAAAAACAAAAAATTCTATATATTATTATCTCAATGATATTAATTTCAAAAAAAATGTATTTTTAAAATATTGATTAATATATATAAAAGAAAAATAACTTATTGATAATGTAAAAGAAATTTAAAAAGATATATATATATTTATAAAAATAAACATTTTGTATTATTTTTATATATTAAAATGAAATTTTAAAACCAATTAAATAAATTGTAAAAATAACTTAAAAAAGAATTATCATTTCCTTCATTTCTAATATTTTCAATATCTTTATCACTATAAACAGAAGTATTACTTGGTAATAATTTTCTATATTTTCTATTTTTTTGATAATATTTAATATAAGGTTTAAAATTTCCCCATTTTTTAATTTCTTCTCTTACATTAATAATATTTTGATTAGCCATTTCTTTAAAAAAAGGAATTGAAAAGAGTAATTCTCTATCTTTTCCATCTCCATTAAATTCAGGTATTAAAATAGTATTTTCAGGATGTTTTTTTACATTTTCTAAATCATAATCTAAAACAATTATATGATTTAAATTTCTATTTAAATAATCTAAATCTTTAATTGATTTTCCTTGATATAAATGAATTGATTCTTTTCCTAATCTGAATTTTATTTTTTCTCTAGTTGGATCTATTTTATTAGCAATATTTTCAACAAAGGAAAGTTCTTCATTTGAAAATAATACTATTTCATAATATTTACTTAATTCATCAATAAAAGTTTTTAATCCAGGTCTTTTTAAAATTTCAAATCCTGAAAATAAAGAATAATGATATGAAATAAGTGTTTTATTTAAATTAATTACTAAAGTTTTTTCAATTCCTTTTAATTCGGGTTGTAATTTATCTAATAATAAAAATGAATTATAAGGAAGTGTACAATAATTATAAATTGATAAATATAGTTTATTTGCTTTTGATATTATTGATTGAATAAATGGATAACTAAAATATATTTCTGGAGATGTTTTATTATTAATTAATAAATAGTAATTATATCCAAATATTGAAATTATTGGTAAGATATAAAGTAATTTTTTGTTAATGTTTTTATTTTTGTTTTTAATTATTTTTGTTGAATAAAAATAATTGTTATTATTATTGTTTATAAGGAAATTTGATTTTGTTATTATTGACTTTATATTATTATTAAATTGATTGAAATGGAAATTACTTATTTTATTATTTGAATATAGTAATTTAGAAAATATCTCATTTCTTCCATTTAAAAAATATAAATAATTTGGAATAATTTTTGAAATAATATTCTTTTGAAAATACTTTATTATCATATTTAAAAAATATTTGAAAAAATAATATTAAAAAAATTAATAAATAAAATAATACAAATAAATGGGTAATTATAATCAAGTATTTTATACAGATTTTCGTTGGATAAAAGAATTACCAGAAAGTAAAATTAAAACATCAGAAAAAAATATAAAAGAAAAACAACAAATTTATATTCCTCTTCCTTTATCCTTATCATATAATCTTGAACAAAAATTATTTATTCTTCAAAAAAAGAAAATAGAATCAGATGAAAATTTTGATTTAATTAATAATATTTATAAAGAAAAAGAGCAAATTTTTTATAGAATAAAATATCCAATAAATGATAAAATAATTTATAGGAAAAAAAGATTAAATAGAAACCCATTTAAGCCAATTGCTTCAAAAAGAACAAATACATTAAACGAATTAAAAATATTTTTTTTTGAAAATATATTTCAAGACTTTGATATTGATATTGATGACCCTTTTATAGTAAAATTTTGTCATCATGTTTCTTTATTACATATAAAAATAATAAATATTTTTGAAAAAAATTTAATTAATCACTTAAAAAATTTTCATAATTTAAATAATGAAATTTTAACTTTTGCAAAATTAAGAAATATGTTAGCAAAAGATTTTCTTCAAAGTAAAGACATAAATTTAACACCTTATACATATTATTATATAAGAAAGATAACAAAAGATAATTTTAAAGATATAATAATACAAATATTTATAGAAGAAGGAGATATTCATAAAATAATAAATTATATAATAACACAAAAAAAAATAAATAATAATTGTCTTTGGTTTTTATTATGTTTATTATATGTTTTTGACACAGAAGCAAATCACAAAGAAATAGTAACAACATATAAAACAATAGATTCAGTAAATTTAGAAATATTTAAAAAAGGAACTTTAATAACAAATAAGGAATTTTTAACAACAATAAAAAATAAAGATTTATTTAATAATGAGAAAAATATAATAGAAATAAATTATGAAAGAATACTAAATAAAAATTGGTATTTGAGTTTTAAAGCAATGGATACAGAAAATATTTCTCCATATACAAAATCACAAGAAGTAATAATTCAACCAAATTCAGTTTTTGAAGTAAGAGAAATAAAAGAATTAAAAGAAAATTCATATTACATAAATTTATATATGAAATCAAATTGTTTAAATGAGTTTTTAGAATGTAATATGTCAACTCAAATGCAAATTGATTTAGGAGTTTGTTTTGATATTAAAAATGATATTTTTGAAATGTATCCTGGATTAGATTTACAAAATGTTATTTCTTTAACAATTTCAAGTAAAGAATCTTTAAAAAATAATTTAACTAATATTGCTTGTATGAAAAATTTAAGAATTTTAGATATTAGAGAAATTGAATTAGATGATAATGATATTAAAGAAATTTTACCTTTTTTTATGAATTTAACTTATATTAGTTATTTAAATCTATCAATGAATAATTTAGAATATGATTCAATGATTTCTTTTGAAAGTATTATGAATTTAATTCCATTTTTAGAATATATTAATTTAAATCAAAATAATTTAGGTGATAAGGGAACAGAATATTTTACAAAAGGTTTATCAAATATAAGAGATTTAAGAAGTTTAAATTATATTTATAATCAAGTTAAATGTAAAAGTATAGAAAAATTATCTTTAGAATTAGTAAAATATGAAAATTTAAAAATGTTAAATTTTAGTAATAATTACATTTACAATGATGAAATGGATAATTTAGTTTGGTCAATTGGTAAAATGAATAATTTAACATATTTAAATTTATCAAATAATCAAATTGGAACTGAAGGAATTGCTTTATTGGCTGAAGTATTACCAAAATCAATTCAAAGATTAAATTTTAGTGAAAATGAAATAACTGAAGATGGTTTTATTTACTTTTCAAAATTTATGAATAGAATACCAAATTTATTAGGTTTTTCAATTTATTGTAATAAAAATGGAACAAATGGACTTTCTTGTTTATTAGAAGGATTTAAACAAACTCCTTATTTAGAATATTTAAATTTAGGTTGTAATTTATTAACTAATCCTGATTTATTATTAATTTCTCAACATTTTCAAAATTTAAAAAATTTAAAAATTTTAAATTTAAGAGAAAATTATCTTACTTCAGATGGAATGATGTTTTTATATGATTCAATATATCAATTAGAAAAATTAACTACTTTAGATTTAGGTTGGAATGATATAAATGAAGATTCTTTATATACTTTAATTGATTCTTTCAAATTAATGAAAGATTTTACTTTATTTAATATTGAATCAAATCCAATTACTAATAATGGATTAAATAAAATAATGAATGAATTACAAAATTATGATAAAAGTTGGAATTATAATAAAGGAGAAATTAAAAGAAATCCTAATTATTTAACTAAAGAAATTTTAGCTAAAAATTATATTGTTCAAAATAAAACTTCAAATGCAGAAGTTTTAAATTTAAATGGAAATGGAATAAGTGAAGATGAGTTATTAAATGAATTTGTTAATTTAAAAAATTATGAACATGTTAAAAATTTAATTTTTACTAGACAAAGATATTTAAATAATGATATTTTAAATAAATTATCTGATAATTTAAAATTTATGCCTCATCTTTTAAATATTGAATTAGGAGAAAATGAAATAAATGATGAAGGAATTAAAATTTTAAGTGAAGGTTTAAAAAATTTAATTAATTTAGAAACATTAGATTTAAATTCAAATAACATTTCATCAAATGGAATGAAAAGTTTATCAAATAATTTAATCTATTTAAAAAATTTAAAAATATTAAATTTAAACTGGAATGCAATTTCTGAAGAAGGATTAATTTATTTTTCAAAAGTAGAATTACCTTCTTTAGAAATATTATTATTAAAAGATAATAATATTCAAAAAGAAGGAATGAAAGAATTTTCAAAACAATTAAATAATTATCCTAATATAATTCATCTTGAATTAGGATGGAATTATATTTGTGATGAAGGATTAAATGAATTTAGTATTAATATGAAAATTTTAAAAAATTTAAAAAATATAATGTTTAGTAATAATGATATTACTGATAATGGTTTTATTACTTTTACAAATAATTTAATTAATATTCCAAAATTAGAAACTTTATATTTATGGAATAATCAAATTACAGATAAAGGAGCTGAATTTTTTTTAAATAATATAAATAAATGTGATAATTTAAAAATAGTTGATTTAACTATTAATATTATAGGAGAAGATATAAGAAATAAATTTAGAAATTATTGTGAAGAAAATAAAGGATTATTTGTTGATTTATAATAATATTTATTTATTTTATTTAATAACTTTTTTTATTTAATGAAAATAAAAAATGTAATTTTATATAATTTAATATATTATATAAATAAAAATTATGATTCTACTTTCTAATAATTTTTTTTTTAATATTTTATTATTTAGGATTATAATATTCATTTGGATTATATTGTTGATTATTATTATTATCATCTAATTTAAATAAATTAAATGAATTTTCATCATTTATATTTGATGCAGGATTATATTCATTAATATATGAAATATTAGGAGCAACATTATCATTATTAACATTATTAGATAAATTAGGATAATTATTTAAAATATTATTAGGATAATTTTCATTTTGATTAGGATACATATTTTGATTATTATTTTGATTAGGATAATTATTTATATTATTATTTGATAAATTATTTTGATAATTATTTTTATTTTGACTATTTAAAATACTTTTAAAATCTTGATATCCTTCAGGAACTGAATAAGTTTTATTATTATTATCATTATTAATATTATTATTATTAATATTATTATTATTATTATTATTATTAGTATTATCATTTTAATTTTCATTATTATTATTAAAATAA
>JAEEGK010015514.1_pt1 | contig 16880 bp, 19 predicted proteins | sample 8958771 | NCBI WGS metagenome assembly JAEEGK01 (sample SAMN16246547, study PRJNA631951) | gut metagenome | biome: gut microbiome; feature: rumen; material: SC-attached | host: Bos | place: Iran: Karaj | collected 2018-10 | reverse complement strand
GCGTAAGCCATCTTCTTCAGTCCCCAGGCCTCTTCGTTCACGATCTCTGCACCCTTATCGGTCAGGACCTTCTTGAACTTTGCGACCGTTTCCTTTGTCTGTTCATCAGACAAAACGGGAGTCAAAATGAAAACGGTTTCGTATTGATTCATACTACTTTAAATTGATAAATAAATGTTATTTTTGCAAAATGCGGGTGCAAAGGTACAAAAAAAAGTTGAAAGATGAAAGATGAAAGACGAAAAAATTCGTATATTTGCAGCAAAATTAACGTTTATATGAAGAAATTGCTCCCATTTTTAGGTTTATTCCTTATTATAATAGGTACAATACTGCTCATTGCTACCCGATTCAGCACCCTGTCGAGCCACAATTCCCTACTCGTCGCAGGCCTTCTGTGTATCCTTTCAGGCATCATCCTCCACATCCGTCGTATCAAGCACGAAAGTAAGTTTCCATACTAACTAAAAATTACATCGCTTCAACCAAACAGATATTCGTGTTTGGCAGTTATCTTCGCGGTTTAGTTTTGTTTCTCTATGTAATCAAACAATTCAATGGATCCTTTTTCCTCTTCGACATTGAGGGACGGCACTTTCTCTACTATTCTTGTAGTGGCAGTTATTTTATTGACATAGAAATGCACAAAAGCACCTGTGTAACTACGGAATACCACTTGATACGCCGAATCAGTTTCTTCGCCCATCTGTAGATACATAATGTCAGGGTTGTCCTTTGCTACGCTCCAATCATATTCCTTATGGCAGTAGTTGTTCACTTCCTCGAAAGCCATTTCTTCCGTAATGGTTCTTAGCGTATCTTCCATCTGCACATCAGAGGACTGTGCTACACCCGTCTGGTTATTGTGACAAGAGCATAAAAACAAGACTACAAATAGGGCTGTAAAGAATATATACTTCAACATAATTTAATAGACAGATAACCAATTGTTATGATTTGGATAATGAGAATTGCGGGAACACCATATTTGAACTTCTTATGCTGAGTCTTATGTCGCCAGACCTTCATTCCAAGTAATGCGCCAATGCTGCCACCAATGACAGCTAGTATCAGTAAGGTTGCCTCCGATATGCGCCAGCTGCCTTGCTTTGCTTTCCATTTATCAATGCCATAGACCAGAAAGGTCACAATATTGACAACTATTATATAATATAGCAGAGCATTTTCCATCACCATTTTCTTTTGTTAAGTAGAATTAAGTGAACGACATAACTATATTTAATCTTAACATTTTTTCGGCCAAAGGCACGTACCAGTCACGGACTTCTTCTGCTGTCGGAGTATGACCGCCTGGGAAGTGGAACGAGCGGCTGTAGTGCTGCAGAAAGAGCATCTCAAAGTGCGCTAGCGTGTCCTGTTCGCCGAACAAGCCCCAGATGCGGTCTTTGTAGTTGGGATGGCAGTTGTCAAACTGGATGGCCTCCATTTCAGCAAACTCCTCAATCAAGGCTTCGTCAATGACAAAGTTCTGGTTGCCGTCCTTTCGTGGCGACTTATACTGATGCTCGCCAATGCGCTGTTTCAGGAACTCCGTCATCCTGAAATGCGGATTGCCCAGCAAGGCCGGAATGCCTGCGACGGGAGCCACCATCTGTGCATAGAACGCCCCACAACTGTTGCCAACAAGAAGGTCGGGCTGTTCACGATCTATCAACTCGCGAATGAATCTAACAGCCTCTTTCGGGTGTATCGGCAAATCGGGTGTAATGACTTCAGCACGCCCCTCGAGAGCCTCGCGCAGAGCTACTGCCGGTACGCACTGGCCACTGGCATAGAATCCCTGAAGAAACAATATCTTCTTCATCCTAATCAATTCATCTTCGTCATGTGATACCCCATGCGTTTCAGCTGCATGGCAGCACCAAAGAGGTAGAGTTGGTGCAGGCAGGCGACGTAGCCGTTGAAGGCATCCTTAGTACCTGGTTCCAGATGCTGGTGCATCAGGGCATTATAGACCCGTGAGGCACATTCGCCAGTCACCTTCTCCAGTACGGTATAGTCCACGCCCTGCAGCAAAAGAACTTCCTCACGGATGTATTCATCCATTGCATCGTAGCCTCGTTTGTCGCGCATATAGACGTAGAGGTCTTCAATCTTAGAGTAGATTTCCCACTCCGTGTCCCACATCTTCGCAACAGCCATACCGATATACATCATCCAGCCGAGCGAGGCCGATGGGAAATCCTGAAACTCGCGGATGCCATCAGGGATGTAGGCTTTGGCTATCTCCTCCCATTTCTCTTCAACGTCAGGACACTCCGGCATCCGTTCATCCACCTCCTTCATGCTCAGCAGAAACTGATGCAGGTCTTTTCTCAATAGCTCTTCAAAGCTCTCCATATCACAATTCTTATTAAAAACATTGGCAAAAGTACGCAAAAGTGGCGAGATTTTGCTATATTTGCAGTCACAATTAACAAATATTGGTTATAAATATATGCCAGAGCAGCGGACATATATTGCCATTGATCTGAAGTCGTTCTATGCTTCAGTAGAGTGTGTGGACAGAGGACTTGACCCGCTGACCACAAATCTCGTGGTGGCAGATGTGAGCCGCACGGAGAAAACGATATGCCTGGCAGTATCTCCCTCGCTGAAAGCATATGGCATCGGAGGACGGGCGCGACTTTTCGAGGTATATCAGAAGGCACGCGGCGTTGACTTTATCATTGCGCCACCTCAGATGGCACATTACATTGAGGTCAGTTCGAAGATTTACAGTATCTACCTGAAATATATTGCGCCAGAGGATATCCATGTGTATTCTATCGATGAGGTTATCATGGATGTGACGGCTTACTTGGGTTCATACAAGTTAACAGCCCATAAGCTGGCAATGAAGATGATTCGCGACGTGCTGAGTCAGACAGGCATCACTGCAACGGCTGGCATTGGTACGAATATGTATCTCTGTAAGGTGGCGATGGATATTGTGGCTAAAAAGATGCCTGCCGACAAGGATGGTGTGCGAATCGCCGAACTCGATGAAATGTCATATCGACGTGAACTCTGGGACTATCGCCCGATAACTAAGTTCTGGAGAGTGGGACGTGGTATTGCGGAGAAGTTGGCTTTGTATGGCGTTGACACGATGGGCAAGTTGGCACGAATGTCTGTACAAAACGAAGAAACGCTCTATCGTCTTTTCGGTGTGAATGCAGAGCTGCTGATAGACCATGCCTGGGGCTGGGAGCCGTGTACGATGGAGGCTGTAAAGGCATATCGGCCTGAGACGAACTCCTTCAGCAGCGGACAGGTACTGCAGGAACCTTACGATTTCAAGAAGGCACGTGTGGTGATACGAGAAATGGCAGAAGGAATGGCACTTGATTTGGTTTTGAAACGATTGGTGACAGACCAATTGGTACTGACTGTCGGCTATGATGCAGAGAATCTTACCCGCTCGGAGATTCGCGAGAAATATCATGGCGAGATTACCCTGAACCATTATGGCAAACCTGTGCCGAAACATGCACACGGGACGTTCAATTTCGAGAAACCTACATCGTCATCGAGGCAAATCATGAAGGGCGCTGCGGAGTTGTTCGACCGCTGTGTGAATCCTGACTTGCTCATTCGTAGGTTGAACCTGACCACGAGCCATGTCGTATCGGAGGCATCCGTTGCTGCAAGCGAAAATGCACCGCAACAGCTAGACCTCTTTACAGACTACGAGGCTCTGGAGAAACAAAAGCAAGAAGAAAAGACAAAACTCGACAAGGAGCGTCGGATGCAGGAAACACAATTGAAAATCAAACAGCGTTTCGGCAAGAACGCCATCCTCCGCGGTCTGAACTTCGAGGAGGGTGCTACAGCCAAGGAACGTAACAAACAGATAGGAGGACACAAGGCGTAGCCATTTGACAATTTACGAATTATGGATAATTACGACGATATCATCAACTTGCCACACCACGTATCGAAGCGTCATCCTCAGATGTCGATGTGGAACCGTGCAGCCCAGTTTGCGCCCTTCTCCGCATTGACAGGCTACGAAGATGCTATCAAAGATACGGCACAGGAGTATGAAAGCAGTTACGAAACAAAGAATATTGATATACGATGATCTGCCAGAAGGCTGCATGATTGTTACTTTATTACAACACTTATCTTTTTGCCATTCTTGAGTTTAGGTGAACTTACTGACTCAATTTGTCTTATATTCAAACCAATCAAAATCGGCATACGTATTGTCCGGAGAAGTGCATTGAGCAAATACGCCATGCTTTTCTCATATTGATAGGTTTAGTTTCTCTTGCTTAATCCTCCTCGTAGTTGTTTATTCGCTGGTGCTATAGGTGTGTACGCTTGAACCTTGGGCTGATGGCAGGTAGTTGATGCCCCACCAACACATTTGCAGAAGGACGAAGGAACCGATGAGCATCCAGAATGCCAGACGGTTGCGTTGTTGAGGCAACTGACGGTAGTGGATATAGACTAGGTAGGCAATCCAAGTGATAGCAGCCCACGTCTCCTTGGGGTCCCAGGACCAGTATATCCAGAGCGCCTTACCTGTAACTTTTCTCAATCTGCGCCACAATACTATCAGCGTCATAACAACTACTCCAGCCAGCATCATATAGAAGCCTGCACAAACCCATGGCAGCCACTGGTCGCTCACCAGTTCGAGTATCGTTATCTGGCTTTGGGCGCCCATTTGCGTGTCGTAGCCGTACTGATAGATTTTCCAACCGTCCACCTCGTAGGGCTTGTTTACATCGATAGTTGTTTCGATGTTCTTGCCCGATTTCGTCAAGATTTGAATCTCAGAGGCATAGCGTTTGGGCTTTCCGTCTTCGTACGTCTCCATGATGAACTTCTTCAGTTCGATGGCTATCGGCATCTCCTTGATGGCACCACCTTGCTCCATTGCGCGCCATTCAGGCTCACCAACGCCACAAATCATTTTTACGCGCTGGATGTCGGCACTGCCTAATGTGGCTGTTGTAAGGGCGATAAATAGTCCGAGGTGGTTCAACATAAAGGGGATGTCGCGTTTCATCGAACCGTCACCTCTGAATATTTTACGTAATCTTCGGTGGATAGTAAGTCCAAGGATGACGGTGATAAACAAATAGATGAGCACAAACGGCCAGAACGACAGCATATACCATAGCTGGGATGGCAGCCTGATACGTCGACATCCATTGGAAGGCATATACTTTCTTTCGCAAGTACACCATCGCTGTTAACATCACAAAGAATGTTGCCAGCACAATGCCGTTGGCAGGCCACGCAAATGTATCCCATACTACAGGGCCGACACTCAACTGTAGTGCCAATCCTGTAATGATAAGGCCTCCTCCAATGAGGAAGCCTTCTTTCATATTCCAAGGTTTAGTCCACATATCCAAAGAAATTTGCTGCAATTACTCTGCCTTGCCACCAAACTCGTTATATGACACGTTTTCAGGCTTCCATTTATCCTTTGGTGTAGGCTGTTCTGCAGGATGACCAATAGCGATGACGCACAGGGGCACAATGGTCTCAGGCAACTTCAACACCTTGGAGACTTCAGTAACACGGTCTTCCATAGGATAGCAGCCTGTCCATACGGCTCCGAGTCCGAGGGCATGGGCTGCAAGGAGGATATTTTCTGTTGCTGCCGAGCAGTCCTGAATCCAATAGTCTTGCGCCTTGCCCTGCATCGCCTTATCCAGATTGCCACAAACAACAATAGCGACACCTGCTTGCTTAATCATGCCTCTGCGACCAGCAAGTTCTGCTAGTTTCTCCTTGTTGGTGACTGCTACGAAATGCCAGGGCTGCTTGTTGACGGCTGTGGGAGCAGCCATACCTGCACGAAGCATCGTCTCGATATCAGCCTTTGAAACGGGCTCATTGGTGTACTGTCGGATGCTGGTACGCGTCATGATACTGCTCAGTACGGGATTCACCTCCATCTGGATGGCGGCCTCAATATCACTCATCTTATCCGTCGGCTCATAGCGTTTTAACACACGACCATCGCGACCGACGAGGAACTTGGTGAAGTTCCATTTAATGTCACTCTTCTTATCGAAATCGGCATCACGCTTTCGGAGCATGTCGTCCATGAACTTGCCTCGCTGGTCGTTGGTATCGAAACCACTGAATCCCTTCTGTGCCTTTAAGAAGGTGTAGAGCGGATGCTCGTTGGCTCCATTCACATCAATCTTGTCGAACTGTGGGAATTGGATGTCGAAGTTGGCTGTACAGAACGAGTGAATCTCCTTAATCGTGCCAGGAGCCTGTTCGCCAAACTGGTTGCAAGGGAAGTCAAGAATCTCGAAGCCGTCCTTAGCATACTTCTCATAAAGCGACTCTAGTTCCTTGTACTGTGGCGTGAATCCGCATCGGGTAGCGGTGTTCACAATCAGTAGCACCTTACCCTTGTAGTCAGAGAGCGAGACCTCCTGTCCTACGTCATCCTTTACCTTGAAATCATAAATACTCTGTGCAGAAAGGGTCAGCACGCCCATCATTGCCATAAGGCAGAAAAACACTTTTCTCATAATCGTATAGTTTTTGTTGGTTATATTTCAAAAACATATTAAATCTGCGTGTAAAGTTACGAAAAAAGGAGAATATTTCGTAACTTTGTGCCCAATTATTAACAATACTTTAATGATTTCAAGTGGTTATGGCATATATGAATAGATTCAATCAATCCGATGAAGGACGGCGTGATGAACTAATAAGAATCATCGAACATAGTGTGGAGAAACTGACTTTGGCGGAGTTAGAGGCACTATATTACGACATGACGACGAAATCCTATATTAACGACTGATTGCATGACACATATCTCACGTACCTGGTACTTGACATAATTGATGTAACTCATTATTTATAAAAGGTACAACAGCAAATCTGGTATGTTCGCAAATGAATGGGCAACAATGCATACCCATAGGCTATTGGTCTTTGCAAAGATGAGTGCAAAAACTAGCCCCATCAGTGCAGCACCGATTGCCAATATGAGTCCACCCGCCGTGACATGCATCAAACCGAAGAGCAGCGAACTGATAATGATGGCTGATTTGCTCCCCACAGCATTCTCTATGCGAGTATATACTATGCCGCGCATTACAATCTCTTCGACCACAGGAGCAGCCACAAGGAGATTCAGTATTATAAGGAAGAACCCGAGACCAGGGAATATTCCTGAATAATAATTGGCAGAACGGAAGATTGGGTTTGTTCCTTCGGGCGAGATGTAATTCGCCAGCAGCGAGTAAATCGTGGAGTATGCTACGGCTGCAGTAACGGAGATGACAAGAGCCATTGATGTGAAAGGCAATAGCTTCCATTCGATTTTAACCCTTTTTCCACGTCTTTTGAAAATCAGATAGAATATGACGCCCACACTTACAATCGTCAACAAGACTGACGTCAGCAGGTTGTTGTTGGCGAATGACCCAAAATCCGTCTCGTTTCTTATGCCGCCAATATACGATATGCCCATGATGACGAAAGTGTAAAGCATTTGTAATACCATCATTAAGCATGCGTACAGCAAAAAATAGCCGATGCCGGCAAAGATTCCTGTTAGTTGTTTTTTATCCATCTGTAAAAGTCCTTTTATCTGATTTCTTCCAAAACACTGCACAAAGGTACGCATTTTCCCTTTATTATTCGTATCATTGCACCAATTATTAGGATTGTTTATGATAAACGGGGAACCTCATTGCTAAAGTTCCCGTATGATAGGGGCCTGTCCTATATTAGAATGTCCCGAGTCAGAAACAAATTTTGTAATTTTTACACTATGTTGCTTGAATATTATTTTTCTTTTGTACCTTTGTATCGTCAAATAAGCATCTAAGCAAAAGAAATGAAAAAAATTATCTTTCTACTTACAACATTCTTTGCATTATTTTGTATAGTAAATTGTCTTGCGGACAAATCCAATGCAAATCGTAAACTGAAAAAACCTGTTTTCATTGCGAGCAATGAAGAATCAAGGATTTACGACATAAAAGCCACTGACAACTATGATAGTATCTTTTCATATAAGATGGAGATGGTTCAGGATGAGATGGGAGATGTCATAATGGAACTACATTTTGTCGACACGAATGGAAAAGAACGTGTCGATTCGGCTTCCTATGCTGGTGTTTACGTTGAGAAATTCGTTTTTCACAGAAAGGGCTATGAAGACACCGATACTTTATACGCCTGGCGTGTGCAACTTCTTTTGGGAATGGAAAAAGAAATCATGTTGAATAATGAAGGAACAACGCTTAAGATATTCGGTAAAAATTATGGCAAGAAAGTCTCCGTCTCCGCTTCAGATGATAAAATCATTGCAGAAAAGGCTATAACAAATGGTGTTACAGAGATCTGCATCCCTAAAGGAGTGGAATATCTCAATGTCAATATAAAATATGACGAACAAAAACATTACCTCTTCAAGTATCCAATAAAATAGTATTCTCTTCTATATATTTGCTCATTTCGAGGAATGTTAGTAATTTTGTACTCTGAAACCAAATATAATTACAATGCTACAGAAAATTTTCGGATTTGACCCCACTACGATGGCAATTCGCAAGGAGGTCATCGGTGGTATAACCACCTTTCTCACCATGGCCTATATTCTGGCTGTCAACCCCAGCATTCTGTCTGCCACAGGCATGGACGGAGGTGCTATCTTCACAACAACATGCATCTCGGCAGTCGTAGCCACCTTAGTGATGGCTATCTATGCGAAGCTGCCCTTTGCACTGGCTCCAGGAATGGGACTGAATGCTTTTTTCGCTTATACAGTTGTGCTGACAATGGGCTATTCGTGGCAGTTTGCGCTGCCAGCTGTATTGTTAGAAGGCATTATCTTTATCCTGCTTACCGTGACAGGGTTGCGCCAGCATATCGTGAATGCCATACCGCTGGTTCTGAGGCGAGCCATCAGTCCTGGTATTGGACTGTTTATAGCTTTTGTGGGACTGAAAAGTGCCGGAATAGTAGCATCGTCAGAGGCCACCTTCATCACTCTGGGTAACATGCACGATACCGCTGTGCTGCTCAGCATCTTCGGCATCCTGCTGACAGCCGCCCTGCTGGTAAGAAAGGTAACGGGGGCATTGCTCATTGGTATCCTGGTGACAACGATAGTGGGCATACCGCTCGGGGTGACCAACTATGCAGGCATCGTTTCCGTACCGCCATCGATTGAGCCCATCTTCTGGCAGTTCGAGTGGCATAGCATCATGTCCGTCGATATGGTAATCGTTGTGCTGACGTTCCTGTTTATTGATATGTTTGACACCATAGGCACACTCATCGGAGTGTCAAACCGTGCGGGAATGGTCGATGACGACGGCAACGTGAAGAACCTGAACAAGGCTTTCATGGCTGACGCTGTGGGAACGACTGTGGGAGCAATGCTTGGCACATCGACTGTTACTACTTACGTGAAGAGTGCCTCGGGTGTAAATGTCGGCGGTCGCTCTGGTCTCACCAGTTTTACTACGGCCCTTTGCTTTGCCGTAGCTCTGCTCTTCGCACCGCTTTTCCTGGCCATTCCGGCGCAGGCAACAGCAGCAGCTCTGATTCTGGTAGGCGTCATGATGATGTATGACATCCGCAAGGTCGATTTCTCCGACTACGTGACGGCCATTCCCTGCTTCGTCTGTATTGTGCTCATGCCGCTGACGTACAGCATCTCCGACGGCATTCTGATGGGTGTCATCTCGTACGTGCTGATTCACCTGCTGTCGGGTACCCTCAAAGATAAGGACGAGCGTAACAACATCAATTGGGCCACTATTTTGCTGGCAGCCCTCTTCGTATGCAAATACGCTTTCTTGTAGAGCAAATTAAAGAAAGGCTAGCTTTCACTCTTCAGGTAGCCACTCAGCAATAGTTACGTATTTCAAACTAAAAACGGTTGTAATTGTGAAATTTATCTGCTTTTTCACAATTCAACCGTTAATTTCTAATAGCCGTTAAGCATGATAACTGAATTGTTAAATTGAGACAAAAAGATACGACAAATTGACAGAATACGGAAAAATGCACCTATATTTGCACCGTCAAACGACAAGCAAACAATTTAGTTAATTAAAGAGATAAGATTATGAAAAAGATTGTAAAAACTCTGATGCCTGCCATGTATCTCATGGTTATCGCATTCTCGGCAGCCTCGTGCAACAAGACACAGGCCGCTCCCGCAACAGCCGCTGTTGCTCCAGGACAACCCGTTGACCTCACGTATGCAGCAGAAAAGTCGCTGCCAGCAGTGGTATATATTAAATCGGTAACGAACTCGAAGGTTCAGACTGTAGAGTATAATGACCCGTTTGAGGACTTCTTCTCAGACCCGTTCGGCGGCTTCTTTGGTCGTGGTCAGGGACAGGGCAACGGTGGTGGCCGTAAGCGTCAGGTGCAGACTCCTAAGCGTGCCGCTGCCGGTTCGGGTGTCATCGTCTCAGCAGATGGCTATATTGTGACCAACAACCACGTTGTAGATGGTGCTGACGAGTTGACAGTAACGCTCAACGAGAATTCGAAAGAATACTCAGCCCGTATCATTGGTGCCGACAAGGCTACCGACCTGGCTCTCATCAAGATTGATGCAAAAAACCTGCCCGCCATTGTCATTGCTAACTCTGATGACGTGAAGGTTGGCGAATGGGTGCTGGCTGTTGGTAACCCGTTGGGACTGAACAATACCGTTACTGCCGGTATCGTCAGCGCTAAGGCACGTACTATGGGACAGGGCGTAAGTTCGATGATCCAGACCGATGCTGCCATCAACCAGGGTAACTCAGGTGGTGCGCTGGTGAACACTCGTGGTGAACTGATTGGTATCAATGCTATGTTGTACTCACAGACGGGCTCGAACATTGGCTACGGTTTTGCCATTCCTACCACCATCGTCCAGAAGGCTATCGATGACTTCAAGAAGTACGGCACCTACCAGCGCGCTATGATTGGCATTAAGGGTAGCGACGTGAGCAACTATGTGGACGTAGAAAAGGAGAAGGGCAACGAGGTTGACCTGGGCACCATGGAGGGTATCTACATTGCCGAGGTTGTAGAAGACGGTGCTGCTGCCGATGCTGGTCTGCAGAAGGGTGACGTCATTACAAGCATTGACGGCAAGAAGATGAAGCAGTTTGGTGAACTGCAGGGCATCATCGCCCAGAAGCGTCCTGGCGATAAAGTTGTGGTGAAGTATCTGCGCAACAAGAAGGAGAAGACCGCCACGCTGACGCTGAAGAACGAGCAAGGCAACACGAAGGTAGTGAAGAATGCTGATGTTGACGTGCTGGGCATCGATGTGCGTCCTGTTACAGACAGTCAGAAGAAGCAATTGGAAATCTCGTATGGTCTTGAGGTTCTGAAGGTTAATGGTGGCAAGATGAAGGATGCCGGTGTTCCTAAGGGTTTCATCATCCAGGTAGTAAACGACCAGCCAATGCGTTCATTCGATGACCTGCAGGAGGTGGTGAAAGATGCCAAAGACCAGATGCTGGTCATCAAGGGTATTTTCCCGACTGGCAAGCGCGGTGGATTTGTAGTTTACCTGCAGAATGAGTAATACTTGGCAGTTGGCAACAGCCAAAAGCAGCAAGCTGATGGCTAAAAGTTAAAAAAGTTGGGCATTTTTTTGGTTATTCCAGAAAAATGCCTTACTTTTGCATCCAGCTATAAAAAAATACGACTAAATGAGACAACTAAAAATCACAAAATCAATTACGAATCGCGAAAGTGAGTCGTTGGAAAAATACTTACAGGAAATAGGCCATGAGGAATTGCTTTCTACCGACGAAGAGGTGGAGTTGGCACAACGTATCCGCAAGGGCGACCGTAAAGCATTGGACAAGCTCACCAAGGCGAACCTGCGTTTTGTGGTTTCTGTTGCCAAGCAGTACCAGAATCAGGGATTGTCACTCCCCGACCTCATCAACGAGGGTAATCTGGGACTTATCAAGGCTGCTGAAAAGTTTGACGAGACGCGCGGCTTCAAGTTCATCTCGTATGCCGTCTGGTGGATTCGTCAGTCTATCTTGCAAGCCATTGCTGAACAGAGTCGTATTGTCCGTCTGCCTCTGAACCAGGTAGGTTCGGTCAACAAGATTAACCGTATGCTCAGCAAGTTTGAGCAGGAGAATGAGCGCCGTCCGTCAGTTGACGAGATATCGGAACAGACGGATCTGCCAGAGGATAAAGTTGGCGAGGCCATGTTGGCAAATACCCGCCACGTATCGGTTGACGCTCCTTTCATAGATGGTGAGGACAACTCGCTGCTTGACGTACTCATCAACGACGATGCGCCCATGGCTGACCGTCAATTGGTATTGGAATCATTGCGCGAGGAAATCACCAATGTGCTGAATACGCTGAACGACCGTGAGCGTTGCGTCATCAAGGCATTCTATGGCATTGGCGAACCAGAAATGACGCTGGAGGAGATTGGTAGCAAGTACGGACTGACGCGCGAGCGTGTGCGCCAGATTAAGGAGAAAGCCATCCGTAGGCTGCGTTCAAACACGAAGAACCAGTTATTGAAATCATATTTAGGACAATAAGATAAAAAAAGTATTTAGGACAATGAAATATTTAAAGTACATCGTAATGACGTTGCTGATTAGCATCGCCATGGGAGCCGAGGCAAAGACCGTCAAGGCGAAACACATGTATATGTTTGGGTTTGCGGCATCATTCAAGGATTCTGTCGTCTATATGACGGAGATACAGGACGTGAAAGATGCCATGTATGATACGAAGAGTAAATTCCTGCTGGGCCGCGACAGCTATTCCGACCAGTTGAAGACGTACTTCAGAGAGAAGATGCAGCTGAGTGATCGCGTTTGTGTGGTCATGTTCTCCACCTCTAAGAAAAAGGCTGAGAAAAAATATCTGAAGTTGCGCAAGAAATATCTGAGTAACAAAAAACACACCTCAACGTATGAGGTGCGTTATGTAACCACTCAGGACTTCGAGTTCGAACCTGTTGCAATGGACGAATAAAAATAGTGGACGGCGGTTTTCCCGCCGTCACTTTTTTTATGGATTATTCTTCTCGAAGATAGTCATGCGCTCCTCTAATTGAGCGTACTGATGGTCTTCGATGAACGACGTGCAGACACGCAGGCCTTCCTGATGGGAACCTGTGGTTATCAGACAGATGGCTGACACGCCATAGTACATCAGTTCCTGAGCCAGTTCTCCGCTGGTCATCTGCTTGTATCCGATAGTGAAATAGAAACCATCGGCAACAGGTTCGTCAAGGTCTTTGTCATAGACCACATGGAAACCATGACGACAGAAAATCTCCTTCAGCTTATGGGCACGTTCGCCATAAACGCTGACCTCTTTGCGGAAGTCATAGTCCCCATCAGTAGCAGCCTTGAGCATAGCAGCCATTGCATATTGTGCCGAATGACTGGTACCTGAAGACAGCGCATAGAGCATACGTGTCGAGAAAACCAGACCAAAGGGCAGTCCCTGGTAGCGCTGTGCCAGCAAGTCGAAATGGCGATGGAACAGCTTATCCGAGATGCATACCACACCGATACGCTCGCCAGCATACGAGAATGCCTTCGAGCCGCTGATAAGCAGCATATAGTTATCGGTATAGCGGCCAACGGTAGGCTGATAAGGTGCCTGGAACGGTACGCTGAGGTCTTTGCGGAAGTCCATAGCGAAATAAGCCAAGTCTTCCATCACCACGCAGTCGTACTTTGTGGCCAAGGTGCCAATAGCCTGCAGTTCCTGTTCGTTCAAGCAGATCCATGCAGGGTTATTGGGATTAGAATAGACGATGGCGCAGATGTTGCCATTCTTCAGATACGACTCCAGTTTCGGACCCAATTTCTCGCCACGGAAGTCATAGACATCAAACGTCTCGTACTTCACGCCCATCACCTGCAGTTGCATCTTCTGGACAGGGAATCCAGGGTCGATGAACAATACGGTATCCTTGCCCTCCTGTGCCTGCGAACAGGTGAGGAACGAAGCAAACGTTCCCTGCATGGAGCCTGTAACAGGTACACAGCCTTCAGCGGCAACATCCAGTCCGATGAACGCCTTGACGAAGCGCGAGGCTTCCTTCTTCAGTTCAGGATAGCCCTGGATATCGGGATAAGAATGGGCAATACCGTCTTGCAAGGCCTTGACCTGTGCATCGACTCCCACCTGAGCGGCAGGCAGTCCGGGAATACCCATCTCCATCTTGATGAACTCTACCCCACTCGCCTGCTCTGCCTTGGCTGCCACCTGCTTAACTTCGCGAATGGTCGCTTTGGCAAAGTCCGTAATGCCAAGGTCAGCAATAAGCTTGTCAACCAGTTCTTTCTTAATCGGTGTCTCCATTTCTTTCGTTATTACGTTATAACGTTATATCGTTATTACGACTCTATTTCTGTGCCTCGCGACCTATTGCCAATGCCTTGATATTTGCCTCGACGATAGCCTCGCCCTTACGACCGAAGACGCGACGGATGGCATCCTCCAGTTTATTGTACTCGATGCCTAAGGCCTTCTGGGCAGCACCCAGCAGGATGACATTGGCCGAACGGGGTACGCCAGCATCCTTTGCCTTCTCCTCGATGTCGAGCATGATAACGTTAGGCAACTTTGCGAGGTCTTTTTTGATAACCTCAATATCGGGATAATTCGGAATGTTCACAAATGGTGTGCTGCTGGTAATAATCCAGCCATTCTTCGAGAGATAAGGCAGATAGCGCAGAGCCTCCATCGGTTCCATGGAGATGATAACGTCAGCACCACCCTTGGGAATCAGGTCGCTGGCAATGGGATTGCTCGATATGCGCAGATTCGACTGCACATCGCCACCACGTTGTGACATACCGTGCACCTCAGCCTGCTTGATGTATAGGTTCTCGTTCATGGCGGCTTCGCCAATGATGGTAGCGATAGAGAGGATACCCTGTCCGCCTACGCCACACAATATAATATCAGCTTTCATTTACGATTTGCAATTTACGATTTGACAATTACTTTTTCTCAGCCGCCTTTTTCTGCTTGAGGTGGCGCTGCAAAGTCTGCATACACTCACGGCGCGGAATGATGACAGATGTTCCCTTGTAGTTAATCTCGTCGCGGATAATCTGCGTAATCTCCGGCATATTCTTTGGCAGAGGAACAACCACCTTCAAGTGTTCGTCAGAGAGTCCCAAGCCACGACAGATAGCCTCAAACTTATTGGTACCTGCCGAGTCCTGTCCACCTGTCATACCCGTTGTCAGGTTGTCAGAGATGATAACGGTAATGTTGGCATTCTCGTTGATAGCATCCAACAGGCCCGTCATACCGCTATGCGTAAATGTAGAGTCGCCGATGATAGCAACGGCAGGCCATTGACCTGCATCGGCAGCACCCTTGGCCATCGTAATCGAAGCACCCATATCTACACACGAGTGGATGGCGCGGAACGGAGGCAGGAAGCCCAATGTATAGCAACCGATATCGCCAAAGACACGAGGATTCTCATATTCTTTCAGCACCTCGTTCAAGGCAGCATAGACATCACGGTGACCACAACCCTGGCAGAGTGCAGGAGGACGTGGAGCCACGTCTGCACATGGGTCGAAGCACTCACCAATCTCCATGCCCAGGGCTTTCTTCACAACATCAGGTGTCAACTCGCCAGTACGAGGCAATGTACCATCCAGTTTGCCGTGAACGTTCTTCAGGTCGGCAACACCACGAACGATATCCTCGATGAACGGCTGTCCCTCCTCAACGATGAGCAGCTCGTCGCACTCATCCAGCAAACGGCGCACCAACTTCTTGGGCAACGGATACTGCGAAATCTTCAGAATGGGATATGGGCTGCCTTGCGGGAAACACTCGTTGACGTAGTTGAAACCAATACCGCTGGCCAGAATGCCCAGCTTGTGGTCGTGACCTTCTATATAAATATTATAGGTGGAACCTGCGGAATCTTCCTCCAATTGCGCCTGCTGAGCAGTAACGGCATCGTTGCGCTTCTTGGCATTGGCAGGCAGCAGCACCCAGTTGGCCGCCTTTGCATCGTAGTTCAGCGCATTCTGCTCGCGAGGAGCATCAGCCAACTCAACAACGGCACGACTGTGAGCCATACGTGTGGTAACGCGCATCAGCACAGGCAGACATTGCTTTTCAGAATATTCGAAAGCAGCAGCCATCATGTCATAGGCTTCCTGCTGGTTTGACGGCTCGAAGGTGGGAATCATGGCAAACTTACCATAGAAACGTGAGTCCTGCTCGTCCTGACTGGAGTGCATCGATGGGTCGTCAGCTACCAGCACAACCACACCACCGTTAACACCCGTCATACCACTATTCACAAACGGGTCGGCACAGACGTTCAGTCCTACATGCTTCATACACACCAGCGCACGCTTACCCATGAACGACATGCCCAGGGCAGCCTCCATAGCCGTCTTCTCATTGGTTGACCAGCGACTGTGAACACCTCGCTCTTTAGCAAGAGGCGACATCTGGATATACTCTGTAATCTCGGTAGAAGGAGTGCCTGGATAGGCATAGACACCACTCAGTCCTGCATCGAGTGCTCCCTGAGCGATGGCCTCGTCTCCTAACAACAATTTCTTCATATTTCTGATTAAAATTGGTTATTTCTGATAAATTGTTCGCAAAGATACAAATTATATTTCAAAGTAACAAAAAAAAGAGCCGCAACCTTTCAATTGCAGCTCTTTTTTATTCGTTTTGCTTACTCGATGTGTCTTTTACTTCACTTTGAGCCTACGGCTCGAAGTTGCTTTCGTTCGGAAGAGCGAATATATTCGCTCTTCACTTACTTACTCGCAACTTTAGCTACGATAGCCTTGAAAGCCTCAGGGTTGTTCAGAGCGAGGTCGGCGAGCACCTTGCGGTTGATCTCGATACCAGCCTTAGCC
>JAEEGK010015512.1_pt1 | contig 16881 bp, 9 predicted proteins | sample 8958771 | NCBI WGS metagenome assembly JAEEGK01 (sample SAMN16246547, study PRJNA631951) | gut metagenome | biome: gut microbiome; feature: rumen; material: SC-attached | host: Bos | place: Iran: Karaj | collected 2018-10 | reverse complement strand
AATCCCCAATCCCCAATCCCCAATCCCCATTTTAATTTTAATTTTTAATATAAAAATTTTTATTTAATTTTCTAATTTAAAATATGCATTAATTTAAATATTTAAAATAATTAAATTTATTTACCTCATTTAAATTAAATGATAAAAATAATTATTATTAAATAAAATAAAATTAAAAATTTGAACAAATAAAAAAAACATGAATAAAAATGAAGAATTTGAAAAAGAAGAAGATGAATTAAATAAGGAAAATAAGGCAGTATCAGCATTTCACATTCAAGCAGAAAAAGCAAAACAAGTTTTAGATGAAAAAGAAGAGCAAGATAAAGACCCATTAAACAAAAAATTTTTAAGATATAAAACAGGAAAAAAAGGAAAAGGAGAAGGTTTATCTGATAAAGTAAAAGGAGCAGGTGTAGGTGATTGGAGAGAGCAAAAATTAACAAAATTATCATTTTTTGAAAATATGCGTAAAATATTTTTAGATAAAAATCAAATAAACAAAACATTCGCAGGTGCTGATATTGATACTACAATAATAAATGATAAAGTATTAGATTTAGAAGAAGGTGCTTTACCTAAAAATTTAACTCCTTATCAAATAGAATATATATATAAACTCGGAAATGAAATGGAAAAAAATTATCTTGAAAATGGATTATCAAAAGAAGAAGCTGAATTGAGATTAAAAACATATGGACCTAATGCATTACCTGAGCCAAAAAAAACTCCGGGAATAGTTAAATATTTTATGGAAATTACATCAGTATTTTCAATATTATTATGGATAGCTGCTATTTTAAGTTTTATTGCATATAGTTTAAACCCAGACGATTTAAGTAATATGTGGTTAGCAGTAGTTGTAGTTATCATTATTTTATTAACTGGACTTTTTTCATATATTCAAAACGAAAAAAGTTCTGATATTATAGATTCATTTAAATCATTCAGTGCTGCAACAGTAATCGTAACAAGAGATGGAAAAGAAACAACTATACCCGCAGTTAATATAGTTAAGGGGGATGTAGTTCATATTCATTTAGGAGAAAAAGTTCCAGCTGATTTAAGAATATTTACTATAGAAGGAGATTTACAATTTGATAATGCTCCTTTAACAGGAGAATCAATTGCAGTAAGTGCTACTAAAGATTGTGGAGAAAAAGGAAGAGATAATGCATTAGAAGCAACTAATTTAGCCTTTTTTTCTACTAATTGTAAAGAAGGAAGAGGAACTGGAGTTTGTATTAGAATAGGAACTGAAACATTTATGGGAAAAATCGCAGATTTAGCTAGTAATGCCTCAGCAGGAGAAACAACATTACAAAGAGAAATTAATAACTTCATTTTTTGGATTGCAGTTGTTAGTATATGTTCTGGTTTGTTATTCTTTATATTAGCAATGATTATAGGATATGATATCATAACAAATGTTATATTTACTTTAGGTATTGTTGTTGCTAATGTTCCAGAAGGTCTATTAAGTACTGTTACTGTTGCTTTAGCTATTACTGCAAAGAAAATGCTTAAAATTCATATTATGGTTAAGAATTTGCAAAGTGTTGAAACATTAGGAAGTATAACATGTATATGTTCTGATAAAACTGGAACTTTAACGAAAAATAAAATGACAGTTGTTCATGTGTTTTATGATGCTGAAATTAAAAAAACAAATGAAAGTCAAAAAAATTTAAGAAATGAAGATAATGAAGAAATTCCAATGAAAGTTTTTGAAGAAAGTGACCCTAGTTTTGAATTATTTAAATTTGCTGCAGTTTGTGGTAGTATAGGTGAATTTATAACAACGACACCTGAAGATTATGTACCTATTACACAAGAAATAAATAAATATAAAAAATTACATCCTGAAGCGACAATCGAAGAATTAAAAGATTATAAAGAAAAATTAAAAGAAAAGTTCGCTCCTCAATATCAAGAAGAATATAAAAAAAATATAGATGATAGATATACAAATACAGATGCATCTGAAAGTGGTATAATTAAATTTTTTGAAAAACTTGAACCAATTAATATTATAAGAGAAAAATACCCACTTCATATTCAAGATGAAAACCCAATTAGTATACCTTTTTCAAGTGATTTAAAATATGCATGTTTTATGAGAGATTGTGAAGATGGAACATATATGTTAGCTATGAAGGGAGCTCCAGAACGTATATTAAAACGATGTTCTCATTATTTAAAAGAAGGAGTCGAAGTTGAAATAAATGAAAGATTTCATGAAAAATTCCGAGAAGCTAATCAAGCCTTCGCACTTAAAGGAGAGAGAGTTATAGGAATGGCATTTAAAAAACTCGATGAAAGAGAGTTCCCAAAAGGTTTTAAATTTGAAGTTGAAAAATCAGATAAAGAACATAAACGAGAAAAAGGAAAAGATCCTAAAGTAAACTTCCCTTTAACAAATTTATGTTTTGCTGGAATGGTAGCTATGGAAGACCCCCCAAGAGATGGTGTAAGAGAGGCCATAGCATTATGTAAAAAGGCAGGAATAAAAGTTATTATGGTTACTGGAGATCAAAGTTTAACAGCAGCGAGTATTGCAAATCAAATAGGTATTATAAGTGATATAGATGATACCCCCGAATTAATTCAAAGAAGAGAAGGTTTAGCTACATTAGAAGAGGCCGAAGCGAAAAGTAATACAATTATTATAGAAGGAACCAGATTACAAGCATATCTTGATCGAGACTCTTTAATGAGTGATGACAATCCAAATAAAAATTCATTCCTTCGAGAATGGATAATGAAAAGAGATGTTGTTTTTGCAAGAACAAGTCCGGAAAATAAATTAACTATAGTAAATGCATGTCAACAATTATCTCATATCGTCGCAGTCACCGGAGATGGTGTAAATGATAGTCCTGCAATTAAAAAAGCAGATATAGGTATAGCAATGGGAAAGGTAGGAACAGATGTGGCAAAAGATGCGGCAGATATATTATTATTAGATGATAATTTTCCAAATATTATAAAAGGTATTAAACAAGGGAGAGTTATATTTGATATACTTAAAAAAATTATAGGATATAATTTAAGTTCTAATATGCCTGAATTAATACCATTTTTAGCATTTGTTTTAATTCAAATTCCTTTGCCTATGTCAACTATATTAATTTTATGTATTGATGTAGGAAGTGATGTATTTCCTAATTTAACTCAATCATATGAACACCCTGAAAAAGGTTTAATGGCAAGACCTCCTCGTAATTGCAAAACGGAAAAATTATGTACCCCCGAATTATTTTGTTTTGGTTATCTATGTACAGGATTTTTAGAAACTTTTGCATGTTTCTTAACCTATTTTGTTATATTAAGTGATTATGGATTCAGACCTATAAATTTACCTTATTTTAGTTTTTTAAAAGGAATTGAACCTGCTATTCAAGATTATTATAATCCTTATGATGAAGAATTTAAAGGAAATTCGAGAGCGTTTATGAATGAATATGCTGATTTACTAGGTTTTCATGGAGATTCTTATGTTTTATATGTAGATTCAAAAATTCGTGAAGCAAATTGGAATGGTGATTCAGATTTACATTATGATTTGAGACTATTCTATCCAAGTAAACCAAATAGTTTCTGGGGAGATTGTCATTTCTTTTCAAGAGGTCAAAATTATGATGATTATGTTTGCTATAGAATTGAAGCATTAAGACATTCAAATGGAGCATTTTTATTAAGTGCAATTATTATGCAATTTGCAAATAGTTTTAATTATAGAACTAAAGAATTATCAATTTTTAAGCATAAAATGGATAATTATTATTTGATAGGTTCGATTGTATGGGAATTTATTTTAGTTAATATAATATTATATGTTCCAGGATTGAATACAGCTTTTGGAACAAGAGGAATAAGGATTGAACATTATTTTATTACTTTAGCTTTTCATGTTACTCATTTTTATTATGGGGAAATTGTTAAATTCTTTATTAGAAATTCAAGAAAACCAGATGGTAGTCCTGGATTCTTTAGGAAATATTTTTTTTATTAAATATGATTGTACTTCAAAATTTATAATTTATTTAAAAATATATATATTTTTTAATTTTATTTAATGATATAATATTATATTATAAAATATTTAATTATTTTTCATTTATAATGTTATTATTATTATTATTCAATTATAATTTTTTATTAAATAAAAGAAAAAATATTTAAATTTTTAAATAATAATTTTTAATTTAAATTATAATGGAAAATTATGAAGTAATTGGAATGATAGGAAAAGGAAATTTCGGAACAATTTCGAAAATTCGTCGAATCGCAGATAAAAAGATTTTAGTATGGAAAGAATTAAATTATGGTTTAATGTCAGATAAAGAAAAGCAACAAATAGTATCAGAAGTGAACATTTTAAGAGAACTGCGCCACCCAAACATAATACGTTATTATGATCGTATTATAGACAAAAAATTACAAAAAATATACATAATAATGGAATATTGTCAAAACGGAGATTTAAATCAATTAATAAAAAAATGTAAAATGAACAAAACTAATATCGCAGAAGATATGATATGGAAAATATTTTCTCAAATTGTTTTAGCAATTCATTATATACATAATTTTAAAGAAGGAAAAATATTACATAGAGATATAAAACCAAGTAATATTTTTTTAGACAGCGAAAATAATATAAAATTAGGTGATTTTGGTCTATCTCGCGAATTAGGTGAAAATTCAAATTTCGCTTATTCTCATGTAGGAACTCCATATTATATGTCTCCTGAGCAGATAGATGAGATAAGATATAATGAAAAAAGTGATATATGGTCTTTGGGATGTTTTTTATATGAAATTTCATATTTGAATCCTCCTTTTTTGGCCAAAAATCAAATTCAACTTGCGATGAAAATAAAAAACGGAAAAATTGAAAAAACAAATGATAAATATTCTAATGAATTATTTAGAGTCATTTCTTGGATGTTAAGTGTTAATCCTGAAAATAGGCCAAGTTCTGATGATTTGTTAAATATACCGGAAATTAGTATTAGATTAAGAGAAAAAAGAATAAAAGAAACTATTGCGAAAATTAAATCTTTTGAAGAGAATTTAAAAATAAGGGAAAATCAAATTATTGAAAAGGAAAAAAATATTGAAAATAAATTAAATGAAATTAATAATAAAGAAAATATTTTAAATAATAAAGAAAAATTAATTAATGAAAAAGAATTAAATATTAAAATTAAAGAAAATGAATTAAATGATAAAGAAAAATTAATTGAAGAAAAAGAAAAATTATTAAAAGAAAAAGAAAAAGAATTTGAAGAAAAAGAAAAAAATTTCAATAATATTAAAAAAATGAAAGGTAGTAACATTTCAACTAATTATTCTATAATAACAAATAGTGAAAATAATGTTCCTAAAATTTTAAATAATGATTTAAATTCATTAATTTTATATAACAATTTTAATAATAACAATAATAATAAAAACGAAAAAGAAATTAAAAATTTTAATTCTTCGACTAATTTAAAAGAAATTACTTCACCTGTTCAAAATGAAGATATTGTTGGATTATTAAATACTAATTCATGTGAAAATTTAAGAGTTCTAACATCATTTAATGGATTTAATAATATTCAAAAAAATTATAATTTAAATAGCAATAACATTTCAACAAATTTCGATGAAATTAATTTAACAAATTTAAACTCAAAAAATAAAATCAATAATAATAATAATAACAAAACAGATTTTTCTTCAACTAATTATAATAAATATCAATCTATAACAAATATTTCAACTAATATAAATAAACCAAATAATATTAATTATACTTTAACTAATAATTTAACAACTAACTTTTCAAAATATTCTCAACCTTTACCAAATTATTCAAATATTTCAAATCATAGTAATAATAATAGTAACAATAATATTAGTAATAATTCAACAAGCAGAAGAAATTCAAAAAAATATTCAAAAATTGTGCATTCTTCAAACAATTTAAAATTTGATCCTAATTTATATTATGATAATAACACTAATAATAATAATAATAAAATAACTTCCAATACTTCAAGACAAATTAAAGATACTTCTCCTATTAGAAGAACTATTAAAAGATGTAATACACCTAAATTAACACATATTAATAAAATTAATTCTAATTGCACTCCTATTAGAAATTATCAACATAATAATAATTCTAATATGACTAATTATTATTATACGAAATATATGAATAGTTCTAATTCCAAAAAAAATATAAATAATTCTTCTAATAATATAAATAAATATATAGATAAAAATAATAATAAAAATAAAGGATCAAATGTTATTTTAAATAGAAAAAATAGTCAAATGTAAAATAATGTTTATTAAATAATTTTTTTTATGATATTTAATAATATTTAATTTAATTAATAAATAAATTAATTTTTTATTTATATGAAATTAAATATAATAAAATTTTTTAATATTTAAATTAATTAATGACAAAGGTATTTATATTTTCAGATAGTTATTTATATAATTAAAATAATAATTCGTTTTGATTAGGAATAATTAAAATTTAAAATATTTGTAATAATAGTTTAATAATAAATTAAATATATTCTTTACAATTTAAATAAAATTAACAAGAAACAAATACATTTCGTAAATAAAATCATAAGAATATGTATATATATATAATCTATAAATAAAAGTATTTATTTAATAGTTAATTTATTGAGCAAATATTATTTTCTAAAATATCTTTATAAGTATTAAAATGTTCTTCACTTATAAATAAATTATAATCCATTGCTTTAAAAAATATATTTTCCATTTGATTTACTTCATTTAAAGCCATACCTGAAATTTCACTAAAAGTTTCATTATCATATATAACATCTTCGTTATATTTAGCAGATATTAATATACTTATAAATAATAATTTATGTATATTATATTTGCTAATAATGTAATTTTTATTACATATATAATCAAGATAAATAACACTTCCAATGAGTGTATTTATTTCAATTTCGGAATGTTTTAAAATTCTTAATAAATAATTTTTTAAAGAAATTTTTGGTGTTTTGTTGCTATTAAAAACGTTATAAAATTGAAATTGGGAATAATTCATATTATCCATTAAATTTTTTTCTAATTCATCTGAATCTTTTATTAACAAAGTTAATACATTTAGAATATTATTAATGATCAAATTAGTTTTATCCATATCTAAATCTTCTTCATAAATAGAATTATTATCCTTGTCATCTACATTAGTAGATTCACTATTATAATCTTCGACATTAACAAAATTATTTAATTTATTTTCATTTGAGTTATTCGTTTTTTTTTTGTTTACATTTTCAATATTTATCATTTTTGTTTATTAAATAAAAATATTATTTAATTATTAATTATAATAATATTATTAATATAATAAATTTTATTATATTTAAAATTATGGAACAATTTATAAATAATGAAGGAGATAAACTTTTATCATTTAAAAAAGTATTTAAACGTAAAGATGCAATTGAATTTATAGAAAAGTTAACAATGAGAGAAGATGAAGAAATTATAAAAAAAGAACTTAATAAATGTTTATTTAATCCAACTGCATTAAATGCTATTAAAAAAAATGAAAAAGCAATTAGAGATAGAGAAATATTCATTGAGCAATTCATAATAAATTTAAGAAATATAAAAAAAGAAATGAATAATAAAACAGAAAAAGAAAAAGAAAAAAAAGAAGAAATTATTTTAGTAACTGATGAATATGGACCTAAAGTAGCAATAAATGATCAAAATTTTCCTCCTTTAAATAACGCAGAACTTGTAAAAAAAGCAAAAAAAAATAAATATAAAATATTAGATGAACATTATAAAAATAATTTAGAAAAAGGAATTAAAAAATGTTTTTGCTATGGAAGTAGACATCCTTTAGTTGGAAATTGTTTAAATTGTGGAAGAGTTATGTGTCTTCAAGAAGGAGAAGAAAATTGTATAGAATGTGGAACTAAATTAATTAATCAAGATAAATATAAAAAAAATATTGTTTATGATAATGAAGCAAAATTAGCTTTTAATCATAAAGAAAAATTATTAGAATTTCAAAAACAATTCTATGAAAAATTAGAAATTATAGATGATTTTAATGATTGGTATGAAGTTAGTAATAATACATGGTTGCCTTTACAAAAAAGAGAAGAGGCAAGAAAAAAAGATATATTAAATGATGAAGAAATTATTTAAAATTTATATTATTAAAATAAATAATTATAAATGTTATTTATTGTGATTATTAACTACTATTATCATTATAAATATAATAATTTCAAATATTACTTATATTAAAAAATTATATTTAATATTATTATATTTATATATTATTAAGAGTTGATAAATTTCCTGAACTATTTGGATATTTTAATTTATAATCAAATTTATTAATATTTTTTTCAGTTAATTCATAATTCATAAATTTACTTTTATCAAAATTATAAAAATCATTCATTAAACTTAATCCAATTTTTTTCTTTTTATTTCTATTTCTCATTGATAAAGGAGATTTTCCTCGATTTTCTTTAATTTCTTTAGTTTCTTTTTCTTGAATTTTTTTTGATTTTTTTTCTTCTTCTTCACATCTTATTTTTTTCAAAACTTGATAAAATTTACTTTTATTATCCCATTTAACTAAAGAATTAACAAAATCATATCCTATATTTTCAAATTTTATTAAATCAATAGGCAATAAAATATCTTTTGATTCTACATTATAAACATTATGTATACTCGTTTCTAACGCATAAGAAAAAATTATATTTAATTCATTATACATAACCCCTCTTGCTGTTTTAATTTTAGATTTAGTTACTACATATTTAGCTCCTGTTTTTTCATAATATTTCGCAGATTCTTCAAAAATTCTCATAAAAACTTTTTCTTCATAATAATGATAACTTTTGTTAGAAACAACATTTTTTTTAGTATTTTTATTCTTATTTTTTTTCTTGGGGGTACAACCATACAAAGCACAATTAGGCATTTTTGAATGTCCATGAAAATCACAATAAAATTTAGGATTAGACATAGAAATTAAATTTTTAGTATAAAAAATAGTAGGACACATATTATTTCTTGGGTCATTCCACATACGATTTAAATCTTTACCTAAAATGTTATTTCTATAATGCCCATTTATAACTCCATCGGGGTTTAACATAGGTATAATTTTAAAAACATATTTATCTAATAAATGCATATTTTTTTCATTTAATAAATTATTTATTACATTTTCAATCACAAATGAACCGGGTGTTTCGCCTGGATGAACACGAGCTGTGAAAATTATATTAGGTTTATTTACTATTTCTTTTAAAGGATGATTAAAATTAGTTATATATAAAATGTCTAAAGGATTTCCACAAATAGATTTATTTAATAAAGAAAATTTTATTTTATTTTTATTTAAAGGATTTTTACTAATTTTATATAAAAAATTTTGAAGAGTTGTGTAAGAATAAGGATAACAATATGAAAAAAAAATAGGAGTGTTAATATTTTCTTTAGATATATGATAACAAAAACTTAATGTAAAAAAAGTGGATTTAGAATTTATATTATTTTTATCCTCATCTTCATCTTCTTCATTTTTTTCATCAATATGATTTATATTATTATTATTATTTTGAAAATTATCATTATTAATTGTATTATTTATATAATTTTTTTCTTCATTTATATTATTAATTGGATTATTATTATTATTATTTTGAATATTTTGAGTTATAGGTAATTTATTTGGGTAATAAAAAATATTATATGTATTTCTTGTCCATTTATCATTTTTATTATAAGTTAATACTTTAACTTCACTATTATTATCATAAGCTATTTTCTTTTTAATAAAATTTAAAATATTAAATTTAATATCCATTTCTTTTTTACATATAATATAAAAATAAAACCAATTATAATTTTTATCATTATTATAATCTTTTCTCATAATTAAATCAAATTCATTAAAATTTTTATTAGAATTTTCTATTTTAATTGCCATTCTTAAATTTCCATGTTCAAATAAAGAATCAAATATTATATCATTATCATTATTATTATTATTATTTTCATAATAAAAATTTTTTTCATTTATTTCAATCACATTTCCGTTTTTTTCGTCTATAAAATTTTCAATATTACTTGGATCAGTTTGAAGAATATTAAGTAAATATTCGTAATTAATTGGTTTATTTAATTTATTTTTTTCTTCTTCATTATTATCTATATTATCACTATAATATAAAATATTTTTTTCATTTTTATATAAATTAATATTTTCTTCATTTAATTCAACACATTCATTTAAAGTTAAACTTTTATTTAAAGATTCATATTTAATATTTTTTCCATCAATGTGTTCAATAGGAATAATTTTTAATTTTTTATTTATTCCTAATTTTGGTAATTTTTTAGTAAATTCTGATTTTAAAGGTGAAGTTAATAAATTATTTGTTATTTCAGGAAATTCTATAAACTCATTTTTTTCTTTATCCATAATTATAATTATTATATATAATAAATAAAAATAAATAATTAAAAATATGAATTTAAACGATAAACATATTATTGATAGAGAATTAGAAACAAATGCAACTAAATATACAACTGATACTGATATTGAATTAATTAAAAATAAATATGAAAAACATATAAATAAAAAATTAAATCAAAATTCTGAACAATTTAATTTAATTATAAAAGAACAGAATTTAAATGAAAATAAAAATAATATTAATAATAATAATAACATCATTAATGTAAATATTAACAATAATTCAATGATTACAAAAACATTTCCTTCATTAATAACAATTATGCCTTTCAATGAAGAAAATAAAATAAAATATCGTTCTTTATCAGAAACATTTGGTATGTTAAAATTATTTTGTTTTAATTCAAAAAATAAACCAAGAATTGTAATAGGACCAGATTATGTATATTTTATATTTGGTTTTATTTTTTTATTATTATATAATCTCATTATAATTTCATTTATTTATATAGAATCTCGAAATGAATTTTTGTTAATAGGTTTATTTTTTATATTATTGCAAAGTTTTTTTTATTTAATGGCATTTTTAGTTGATCCTGGAGTACAATTTAAAATACCATTAGATATTAATAATTTTTCATTACAACTTTGTCAATTTTGTAAAAGTGTTAAATTAAGAAATATAAATCAAAGACATTGTCATATTTGTAAATGTTGTATTATTGGACCCGACCATCATTGTGTGTGGATTGGAAAATGTATTGGATATAAAAATAAATTTTGGTTTCAAAGTTTTATTTTTATGTTATTTTTTAATTTTATTTATCTTATTATTATGTTAGTTGGAAATTTTTCAAAATGATATATTTTATTATAAAAATTATTAATACATTTATATGTATATAATATTTTAATATATATTATTTATTTTGTATTATTTAAAATATAAAAATGAAATAAAATCTTTTGTTTCATAAATAAAAAAAATATTTTTGTTTTATATAAATTATTTTTATATTTTATTAATTTTAAAATAAATTATTAAATATAATTTTAATTTCATATATTTTTAAATTTTTACTAAATTATTTAAGAAATTAAATATGCATTTTCATTTCCCATATTTTTCCACATATTATAATCCCATTTTCCAGTAACTTCAAATTTATTTTCTTCAAATTGAATTGTTTTACCACCATCTTCAGTTTTCAATACCATATATTTAATAACATTTCCAGCTAAAAGATGTCTATAAAGCATAACTTCAAAACATTTTTTAATAATAACTAAAGCTTTATCTAAATTAACACTTTTTGGATCTTTATCATAATCTTCTCTTAAAATAGCATTACAAAAATAATGACTCATACTAGTTGTAAAATAATTACCTGTTAATAAAGTTCCAAATTGATCTATATTTAATAAAACTGGTTCTCCATTCCAATTAATTCCTCCAGAAACTATACTATTTAAAAAGGGATTCATTCGATTTCTTTGATAATAATGTAATTCAGCTAAATAATTAGTTAATTCAACCGGACCTAAAAATGAATTTTCTCCACTACTTAATTGATCATCTAAAATCATTGATTTTAATATACGAGATGTCTCTTGAGTATCTGAATATTCTCCACTATATCCAAAAATTGTTCTTTCTGTCAAACGAAGAAGTCTTCCTTCAACATCCATATGTTTACATAAATGACCATAGTTTAAACGCACATCACATGCTATAATTATTCCTTTATCAAATTTTATTCCTATTACTGAAGAACCAACGTAAATTGGATCTAATGTTTGTTTAATTGGTGAAAAATCTTCTTTTTTATTCATTGCGAAATTCATTTTTTTTTATATATATTAAATATTTTTAAATTTATTTATAATTAATCATATTCTCTAATTAATAATTTAAAAATAAATTATTTATATTTTATATAAAATATATTTTTATTAAATTAATATTGAAAATAAGACTTATAAATAAAAAATGGAAACTTCTGAATTAGTATTTTTATTTATTCAAGAAGAAGGTAATATTAATTCTCGTAATGAAATTTTAATGTTAGATACAATTCTTGATCAAATAAATATGGAAGGCAAAAGTCCAAATAAAAAAGAAAACCCTTTAAATTTACTGAATGATAAAACATATAAATCAAATTCTTTAATAATTAATTTAGAACATCCTATGTTTGATGATATAGTAAAAACTGCAAGAGAGAATAATCCAAATATTTCAATAATTTTATTATACTCTAATGATGATAAAGAGATTATTTCAGAAATAGAAGAAAAATACAAAATTAAATATGACATTGAACGAGACAACATTAATGTATTTACATTTAAAACTTTGTTCTTAAAAATAAAAAGTGATAATGTTTTCATCCAAAAAAATCAATCAGGAAATCAAAGATATTCTCTAATTCAAACTTTAGGGAGCGGAACTTCAAGTATAGTAGACTTATATTATGATAATGAGCAAGATAGAAAAGTCGCAGTTAAGAAATTTAAAGTCGAAGGAATGGAACAAAAAGAAAAAGAAAAAATAAAGAAAGAAGTTGATAATATGAAATCAATTGATATTCCAACAGCAATAAAATGTTATGATTTTGAAATAGAAAATGATAATAGATTTATATATATGGAATATGCAAATCAAGGAACATTAGAAAAAAAATTATTCATGCACAAACAAAAAGGAATAGATTTTTCAACCGAAGAAATATTTGAATATTTAATAGATATTATGCTTGCATTATTTGCATTAAATCAAAAAGGAATGATGCATAGAGACATAAAAAGTGAAAATATTCTATTAACAACAATAACAATAGATGAAAAGGAACATTTAATAGCTAAATTAAGTGATTTAGGTATATCTCGTCAAATTGATGGAGTTTTAGGTAGCTTAACTTCATGTGGTACCCCTTATTATGTATCTCCTGAAATTGCAGCTGGAGAAAAAAGATATGATTATAATGCTGATATATGGTCATTAGGTGTTGTTTTATATGAATTAATTACTTTCAATAAACCTTGGTATGATGCTACTTTATCAACTCAAGAATTTTTTAAATTAGTTTTTACTACTGATTATCCTCCTTTACCGAAAAAAACTGACCCTAGATTGCAATATTTAGTTAGCATTATGCTTATTAAAGATCCTGCAAGAAGAGCTACTTTAAAAGAAATTTTGGAAATTGATTTTATGTATGAACTTGTGACTAATTTAATTAAAAATAATAAATGGGAAAATGTAAAAGATTTTGAAGGAATATTTGAATTAAAACAAAATATTTCAACTTGTTATTTGTTTATGAAAGTTTTTAATACTGCTGAAGAAATAATGATTATGAATGATGTAGCTCAAATTAGTTTTTATGCCTATTATACTGATTATAAACCGGGATTATTTTCTAAAACTATTACTAATGCTATTGATGCTGATATATTTTTATTAGCTTTTGAATTAAAATCTGATTTGCCATTTAATCCTGATGTAATTAATTTTTTCAAATATAAAAAAATATTTTTAAATTATAAAGATAGAGAACCTGATACATTAATAAAAACTTTGATTAGAATGGGAGGATTAATACCATTAAATCATAAAATAAATGATATAAATAACGAAGAAGAAATGAAAGCATATATTACAGATTTAAAAAAAAATCCCAATGATTACTTTTTTCAAATGCCATTAGGTTATTTTGATCCATATAACAATGGTGACAATGAAAAGATATGTAATATATCATGTATAGATAATCCAGATGAATATAGTTTTCTTTCATTATCTCAATTTATTTTACATTTAGGAAAATCAATATTTGCTCAAGTTTCAGAAAATCTTGACAGTGAAAAATTAATAACTGATAAAAGATATGTTCAATTTATTCATGGAATTTCATTTTTTCAAGATTGTGATATATTTAAAATACCTTATACTGAAAATGATAAATCTCGTTTGGCATTTTTATTAAATATTTATCAAATTATGTTAATTCATTTTCAATTTAATAACATTCAAAAAAAATTCAAAGTAAAAGCAGGTTTATTAAGTTATTTAAAAAATGATATATCAATAACATATAAATTCAAAAATTTAACACTAAATAATTTAGAATTAAAACATGTAGTTTTTAGAAATAATAAACCCATGCCAGGAAGTTATATGAGATTAGTTTATAATAGCGATATTAAATGTCAATTATTACCTAATTTCGATGATTTAAGAGTTTTATTAATGTTACCAGATTTTAAAAAAGACAAAAAACTTTTTTTCCAATTCCAAATATTTAATAAAAAAGAGGTTTTAGAACAATTAAATGATGTAACATTTAATTTTATAAAAAAGAATATTTATTTAGAAGAAGAAGAAAAAGAAGAATTATTAATTTGGGATATTGTAGAACCTATATTAACTGATTTTGGTCCAAATAATACGAAAGAAAATCCTGAAGGATTTTTAGAATTTCTTTTAGGTTATATTAATATGAATAAAGAATTTATATCAAAGAAACCTTCTCAATTATATAAAGCCAGATTCACTAGTGATTATGATTTGAAGTCATTAGCATTTTTAAATCAAAAATTAATTTCTGATATTCAAAATGGTACAATAGAAGTAAGTTATATTTTTTAGTTTAATATAAAAATATATTTAATTTAAATATTTTTTTATTTATTAATTAAAAAATTTAATTATTTTTATTAAATTTTATAAGTTTTCTCCGAAATTTAAATTAATTATTTTTTATTGTGTTTTAAATTAAATAATATTATTTTAAAATAATATAAAAAATTTAATGAATAAAGATATTGAAATGAAAAATTTATCTAATAATAATAAAGAAGATAAAAAGGAAGAAAATAATGAAGATAAAAAAAAATCAAATGAAGAAGAATTAAAAGATTATATTCAAAGAATGAAAGCAGAAGCACAAAATTTAACATATGATTTATTAAAATCACGTATTAAAGCACTAGAATCACAAACAATAAATTTTAAATCAGATTATAATAAAATGAAAGTTGATATAAAAAAATTTAAAGCTCGAATAAAAGAAAACAAAGAAAAATTAAAAATATCAACAGGTCTTCCACATTTAATATCAAGTATATCAGAAATATTCGATTTAGAACAAATTGATAACAAAGATGAAGGAAGTGGATTAAAAGAAGACTCAAAAAAAAATAAACAACAAAAAGGAGTTATTATAAAAACAACAACTAGATCAACAATATTTCTCCCTGTTATAGGTTTAGTAGAACCCGAAGAACTACATCCTTTAGAATTAGTAGGATGCAATAAAGACACATATTTAATATATGAAAAGTTACCTAATGAATATGACTCAAGAGTAAGAGTAATGGAACTTGATACCAAACCTTCTGAAAAATATACTGATTTAGGAGGAGTAGATAAACAAATTAAAGAATTAGAAGAAGCTATTGTATTACCCATAGAAAAAAAACATTTATTTGATGCTATAGGTATTCAACCTCCTAAAGGAGTTTTAATGTATGGCCCCCCAGGAACAGGAAAAACTTTAATGGCCAGAGCTGTTGCAGCTAGAGCAAAAGCAACGTTTTTAAAATTAGCTGGTTCTCAATTAGTACAGCAATATATTGGAGATGGAGCTAAAATGGTAAGAGATGCATTTAAATTAGCTAGAGAAAAAGCACCTACAATAATATTCATAGATGAAATAGATGCTGTTGGTCTTAAAAGATCTGGAGTTGAGAATGGAAGTAGAGAGGTTCAAAGAACAATGTTAGAATTGTTAAATCAATTAGATGGATTTTCTAGTACTGATCAAGTTAAAATTATAGCAGCTACTAATAGACCTGATGTTTTAGATCCTGCTTTGCTTAGAAGTGGAAGATTAGATAGAAAAATAGAATTTCCTATGCCAAATGAAGAAGGAAGAGCAAAAATATTAGAAATTCATAGTAGAAAAATGCATTATAGTGAAAAAACTATTAATTTTAAAGAATTTGCGAGAATGACTGATGATTTTAATGGAGCTATGTTAAAAGCTGTATGTGTTGAAGCTGGAATGATTGCTTTAAGAAGAGGAGCAAAAGAAGTTACTCATAATGATTATATTGAAGGTATTAATTCAGTTAAAGCAAAAAAGAAAGCAAAATTATATTATTATTCATAATTATATATATTTATACATATATTAATAAATTTTGAAATAATTTAAAATTAAAAAGATGATATAAATTTTAAATTTAATTTTTTTAATTATATTTAAATATTTTAAAATAATCTTATTTATATTGAATTCTTTTATTTTGGGGATTGGGGATTGGGGATTGGGGATTGGGGATTGGGGATTGGG